>Ga0105046_10000047_pt1 | contig 115690 bp, 89 predicted proteins | sample MAT03_FD_78385 | JGI IMG/M metagenome (GOLD analysis project Ga0105046, IMG submission 78385) | Freshwater microbial communities from Lake Fryxell liftoff mats and glacier meltwater in Antarctica - MAT-03 (megahit assembly) | ecosystem: Environmental > Aquatic > Freshwater > Ice > Liftoff... | reverse complement strand
CCTCGGTCTCATCCTCGTGATCGGCGTCCTGTGCGAGGCCGGCAACTGATCCCGACCGAGTTATCACTCACGGAGCCGCGAAGACCTCGTCGAGGTCCCCCGCGAGCAGCAGCCGCTCGGCCCAGCGCTCGAGCTCCGGGCCCCCGGCCATCGCCACCCGCTGACGAACGGTCGCGGGCAGGTCGCCGAAGCGACGCCCGAGCAGCCGCAGCACCAGCTCGCGCTGACCCTCCTGCCGGCCCTCCTGCCGGCCCTCCTGCCGGCCCTCGCGCTGACCCTCCTGCCGCCCGCGCTCCATTCCCCTCGACTCCAGCATTTGCGCGATGGTTTGCATGACGTCTCCGGCTGCGGCTGTGATCTCTCGGACGGTCGTGTCGATGGTGGCGAACTCCGCGGCCCCGCGGACCTCGAGAAGGTACCGCAGGATCAGCGCCAGCGCACCCGTGCCGCCCGGCTCGCGTACCAGCTCGCGGATGAGGCCGACCCAGCCGAGCAGGATCTCACGGACATCTCGCCCGCCGCGCGTCTGTTGCAGCGCCGACAGCACCAGGCGCGTGTACGCAGAGGCCGTCCGCTCGCGCAGCGCCTGCTCGCTCACGGCGCCGAGGTCATCGAGCGCGAAGCAAAAGTGCGGCGTGAACTCTGCCGTCCCGGGCGACAGGTCGAACAGCGCCTCGAAGCGGGTCGCCGCCGTCCACCCGCCCTCGCTGTGATGCAGCACGACCGGGATGATGACCGGCAGCACCGTCGCCCCCTCGGCGATGCAGCCGTCCCAGATCCGCAGCATGTAATCCAGCAGCCGCAGCGCCATCCAGCGGTCGGCGTTGCTCTGGTGTTCGAACAGCACGTAGATGCGGGCCTCGCGACCGGCGATGCGCAGCGAGAACAGCAGGTCGGTGTGTCGCGCGCGCAGTGCCTCGTCGACGAAGCTACCTGCCTCAAGGGACAGGCTGGAAAGATCCATCGTCGCCACCAGCTCCGGCGGTAATACGTGCCGCAGCTCCTCGGCCGCGTACGCCACCTGCGAGAAGGCGGCCTTGAACAGGGCGTCGTGCGGGGTCGCGGTCACGGCGCCGGACCCTAGCGCGGTATCGTGCCGAGACAAGCAAGCTGGCCCTCAGGCCTCACCAGGGCCTCCGGAGGCCCCTGGCGATCGCCTGACGACCATGCGCGAGTTTGCGGCCCCGTGTTAGCCTGCGCCGCCCATGCCCGACCCGCTCCCGGCCGCGCTGGTCCCCCGCCTCGGGGATCGCAGCCTGTTCCCGACGCTCGAGCCCGCCGCTTACCTCAATCACGCGGCCATCTCGCCGCACTCGCTCGCCGTGCAACGGGCCGTCACCGCCGTCACCGCCGACTACGCCCGCCGCGGCATCGGGGCCTTCCTGACCTGGGACGCCGAACGCCAACGCCTCCGAGCCTCGCTCGCCCGACTGCTCGGCGCCGAGGCCGAAGACATCGCCCTCGTCGCCAACACCACCCGCGGCGTCACCGACATCGCCCTGTGCCTGCCCTGGCGCCCCGGCGACCGCGTGCTCCTGTTCGAGGGCGAGTTCCCGGCCAACGTCACCCCCTGGCAGCGCGCCGCGGAGCTGTTCGGCCTCGAGCTCGAGATGCTCCCGCTACGCGACTTCTTGCACGACCACGGACCTGGCGAGAGTCCCGGCCTCCAGCGCTTGCGCACCGCCCTGGCCCGGCCCACGCGCCTGGTCGCGGTGTCGGCCGTGCAGTTCCAGAGCGGCCTGCGCATGCCCGTCACCGAGATCTCCCGGCTGTGTCACGAGGCCGGCGCCGAGCTGTTCGTCGACGCGATCCAGGGCCTCGGCGTATGCCCGCTCGACGTAATCGCCAGCCAGATCGACTACCTCAGCGCCGGCGGTCACAAGTGGATGATGGGCTGCGAGGGCCTCGGTTGCCTGTACATCCGCAGAGACCGGGTCGCCGCGCTGCGACCCCACGTCGCCGGCTGGCTCAGCCACGAGGACGGCCTCGGCTTCCTGCTCGCCGGCGCCGGCCTGCTCCGCCACGACCGACCGATCCGGCAGCGCGCCGACTTCGTCGAGGGCGGCGCCTACAACACGATCGGCTGCGCCGCGCTCGCGGCCTCGCTCGACCTCATCCTCGAGCTCGGTGTCCCCGCGATCTTCATGCATGTACAGCGCTACATCGACGAGCTGGAGGACGGCCTGCGCTCCCGCGGGTTCACCAGCCTGCGCGCCCGCGAGGCCGCCGGGCGCTCGGGGATCCTATCGGTGCTGCCGCCGAACCCGGGCGACGTCATCAGCCTGCAACGTGCCCTCGGCGAGCGCGGCGTCTCCTGCTCGACCCCCGACGGCGTGCTCCGCTTCTCCCCCCACTGGCCCAACGCGCTCACCGAGATCCCCGGCGTGCTCGCGGCCCTCGACGCCGCCCTCGGCAACCCCTGAAGCACCACCCTCGAGACCCCATGGACCGCCAGCGCCCCCGTACGACCAGCGACGAGATCGACCTCTACATCCGCACTTACTACTCGCTCCTGCGCAGCAGCGGCGAAGTGCGCGTGCGGGCCTTCGAGGAGTCGCACGGCTTTAGCGACTCGAGCCTGCACGCCAACGCCCTGTCGGACACGCCGGACGTCGCCGCCTTCGCCTACAGCGCCGCGCGCCTGCCGGCCTGCATGCCGCAGGTGCGGCGCATCGTGCTCGGCCAGTCCCACGAGAGCTTCGAGGCCGTCGGCCTCGAGATCCGGACCTGGAAGCGGGTCCAGACCCGCGGCCGCCGTCGCCCGCTGCGCTTCGACGGCGGCGACCTGCTCGGCGCCTTCATCTCGAGCACCAGCGACATCGACGACATCGTCCCGATCGTCACCGCCTACCAGATCGTCTGGAACCAAATGCACCTGCTGCTCGCCGACACCGAGCTCGGGCGGCGGCTGCTGGCGGCGCCTGAGGGCGCGCTGCCGCAGGTCGACTGCGCCGAGCTCGGACCGCTGCTCGGCATCGACGACGACGCTGCGCGGACCCTGTGCGCCGCGCTCGACAAGGACTGGATCGCGGTCCTGCGGGCGATCGCCGGGCGCACCTGTGACCTCTCCTTGCGCGTCTTGAGCGGCTCCTACTCGCAGTATCAGCGGGCCTCGCAGCGGTGGTGGTCGGGCATCGAGCACGCGTACCTGCGCGACACCGACCCCCGGCGCCCGCCGATCTACTTCGTCTCCTCGAACACGCACTCGCTGCTCAACATGCTCGGCGGCTACGCCCGCACGCACCGCGACGCGATCATCGAGTATGCCAGCCGACGCGACCCCGAGCAGCTCGCCAAACCTTTGATGGACGCGATCGCCGGCGGCCGCGAGTCGGAGGTCTGCAACATCACCTATTACCTGCTGCGCGCCTTCCTTCACGACGACCCGACGCAGACCCAGGACCGCCTGGCCCAGATCCAGGCCTACGAGGCCGAGAGCGGCATCACCTCGATCGACGTGCCCGGCAAGATCGACGTCAACGCCCAGATCTTCCAGCTCTCGCAGCTCCACCCCGAGCGCCTCGACCCGCGCCTGACCATGCCCGGCCTCGAGCGGCTCAAGGACAGCGACGCCGTCATCATCAACATCGACTATCCGCTCGGCATGGCGGCCTACCACCACCTCGCGCGCATCGGCCAGGCCAGCGGCGAGATCCGCGGGCTCTACATCATGGGCAAGGCCGCCAGCCTCAACGCCCGCGTCGGCGACGTCATGATCTCCACCGTCGTGCAGGACGAGCACTCGCGCAACACCTACCTGCTGCGCAACTGCTTCGCCGCCGCCGACGTCCAGCCCTACCTCAGCACCGCGTCCGTCTTCGACCAGCAGAAGGCCCTCACCGTGCGCGGCGCCTTCCTGCAAAACCGCGAGTACATGAGCGTGTTCTACCGCGAGGGTTACACCGTGCTCGAGATGGAGGCCGGGCCCTACCTCTCCGCGGTGTACGAGCTGGTCAACCCCCAGCGCTACCCCAACGACGAGATCGTGCACCTCTCGGTCAATACGCCCTTCGACCTCGGCATCCTCCACTACGCCTCGGACACCCCCTATTCACGCCGCCAGAGCCTGCTGTCCAAGAGCCTCTCGTACTTCGGCGTCGAGGCCACCAGCGCCTGCGCCGTCGCCATCTGCCGGCAGATCCTGTCCCGCGAGATCGCCCGGCTCGGAGGTCCGCCGTGAACACCATCGAGGCCGACACGCGAGACCCCTGGGAGGTGACCGCCGAGCCCCCTCCGGACGGCCCGCCGGAGGAGCTGCTGCGCCACGCCCTGCACTTCGCGCTCACTGCCCCCTCGCCCGGCAACACCCAACCGTGGCGCTTCATGCTCGACGACCTCGAGGTCTCGCTGTTCACCGACCCACGGCGCGCCCTCCCGATCCGCGACCCCGAGGGCCAGCAGCGCCTGGTCGCCGGCGGAGCCGCGCTCGGGCTGCTGCGGATCGCGTTGCGCGGGCTCGGCCTCAACGAGACCACCACGCTGCTGCCGGGAGACCACCCCGACCTGCTCGCACGCGTCACGCTCATGGGATCCGTGGTGCCCAAACCAGAGGAGACGTGGTTGATGCAGGCCGCGCCCAAGCGTCGGACCCACCCCGGGGCGCTCGCCGATCGGCCGGTGCGCGAGCGCCTGCAGACCCGCCTGCGCGACGTGGCCCGCGAGGCCGGTGCCGAGCTGTTGCTGCTACACACCAGCGCCCAGCGCGAGGCCTACGCCGCGCGCGTAGAGGCCGCTCTGAGGGCCGCAGAGGCTGATCCAGCGGCCCAGGCCGAGCGCGCCGCGTGGCCCGAGACCGGCCCCGAACCCTTCGCCGCCGCCGACGACAGCCCCGCCCGCGGCCTCGAGATCGTCGCCGGTATCCCGTTGTTGGCGATGATCACGACCGAGACCGACGGACTACGGGCCTGGCTGACCGCCGGACAGGCGCTCGCGCGCGTGCTGGTGCGCGGGCGCGTCGATCACCTCCAGGCCTCGTTCCTGCACGGACCGCTGGCGCGCGCGGAAGATCGCTTCGCGGTCGCCGAGCAGGCGGCTGTCCTCGGGGACCTGTCCCAAACACCAGGTTACGTCCAGCTCGCGCTGCGCCTCGGCGCCGGCGGCGACCAGTTCGCGACCCCACGCCGCCCGCTGTCCGAGGTCCTGCTCGGCGCGCCGCCCTGAGCGGCCGCAGGTGATTCCCCCCGATCCAGGCCCGGGCAGCCGCGTGATAGGCTGCGGCATGCTCCGCCTCCTCGCACCGATGCTGGTGGCCCTGCTCATGACCTCCTGCGGCGAGGCACCGCCCGCGCCCGCCACGAAGCCGGCCCCGATCGTCAAGGCCAGCCCGGCGCCGATGACTCCTCCACCGACGATGACGCCGCCTGGTACCGACGACCTGCGCTGCGACCCCGCCTTCGTGTACTTGAACGCCGTGCGCAGCGAGCCGCCGGCCAACACCGACCCTATCGCGACCGTGCGCGTGGCCTATCAGGGCACCGCCTTGCAAGCGCTGGTCAAGCGCAGCGACGCCGCCACCGCCCGCCAGGACGACGCGACGATCTCCGCCGCGCTGGCCGAGGCCGGCCCGGGCCCCGCGATCGCGGCCCGTTACGCGATCGACGGCGCGCTCGGCCAGTGGATGCGCCACAGCCTCAAGGTCGCCGCCGAGGACAAAGACGCCGCTGTGCGTGCTTCGGCGTGGAATGAGGCGCGCTGCGTGTGGTCGCAGCACCTGCGTCACCTCGGCCTCGCGGTGGTCAACCACGTCGACACCTTGCGCAGCGAGGACACCCTCGACGATTCCAGCGTGATCGAGGTCATCGATCTCGGCCTCACCACCGGCGCCGCTGCAGTGACCGCCGACCCGATCGACGAGCGCGTGCTGTTGCCCGCCCGCCAGACGATCGAGAAGACCTGGTATCGCCTGGTCCACCGCGAGTTGATGCATCACGCGACCCTCGCCCGGCAAACCAGCGACCCGCTCGCGGCTCGTCGCGCGCTCGGTCTGTTTGAGATGTTGCGCGACCGCATGGCCGACAAGAACAGCCCCGGGGCCGCCGTCGTCACCGCGATGTTGACCGGCCCGGCCGCGGCGATCGACCCGGCCGCCGTGATCCGTGAGGTCGACGTCGCCCTCGTCAAGCGCGCTCGCAAGTACTGCAGCGAAGCCCTCGACCCCAAGCTCGTCGGCACCGCCGCGGGCCTCGCCAGCGTCGCCGAGGGCGCCGCCTACACCCGCGTGCTCATGCCCGGCCTGCGTAAACTGCCTGACTTCGACGCCGCCGCCCACATCGCCGCCTGGCAGGCGTTCTCCGAGGCGGTCGGCGCCAACGAGAGTCCCGACGAGCTCAAGCGCCTCAGCGACGAGCTCATGCACTGGAACTGCGCCTACCAGCAGGCGCTCGGCATCCGTGAGTGTACCGCCACCGCCGACGAGCTCGCCAAACCCGCGAAGCGCTGAAGTTCACCTACGCGCTGGGCTGGGCCGGCACCACGAGCACCGGGCAGCAGGCCTCGCGGATGATGCGGTCGGCCGTGCTCCCGACGAAGAAGCGGGCGACCCGGCTGCGCCCGCTGGCCGCGAGCACGATGAGGTCGACCGCGCGCCGCTCGGCCTCGCCGAGGATGACGCTCAGCGGCACGCCGGGCCGCGCCGCCAGCTCGACGGCGATCCCAGCGCAGTGGCGCTCCGCGATCACCCGCAGCGCCGCGACCGACGTGTCGTGGGCGGCCTTGTGGACCTCGGCCATCACCGTCTGCGACAACCCGACCGACAGGCTCCCGGTGTACATCGAGCTGTAGGCGAGCGGCGGCGTGACGTGCAGCAGGATCAGGCTGCCGCCGGTCAGGCTCGCCAGGCTCGCGGCCAGGCTGACGCTGCGCAGCGACGCCGGGGCGTAGTCGATGTACTGCTTCTCGACCAGCACCGCCTGGCCCGCGGCGATCTGCTCGTCGGTCGCCGGCTGGAAATCGATGGGGACCAAGATGCGGGCGAAGGGCTGGACGGCGGTCATCGCCCGCGATGATAGCAAAGTCGCGCAGTCGGCCGGAAGTCCTCGGTAAAAACTCGCCTCGCCCAGTCCGGGCCCCGTTCGGGCACTTCGACAACGTTGCTCCGTCGCCGGGCTTCCGCTAGCTTGCGCCTGCTCATGCTCGACAGCGCGTCTCTCGTCCGCACCGACGACCTCCCCGCGACGCTCGAGCTGCGCCCGGTCGACGGCCTGCCGCGGTGGATCGGTGGGCGCCTCGCTCGCTACTTCCTGCGCATCGTCAGCATGGAGGAGCAGCACGCCGCCCGGATCGCGCGCATGGTCACCCCGACCCCCGGCTACTTCCGGCGCGACCGCCACGTGCACCCCGCGGTCGACCCCATCACCTACGCGCTCAAGTTCACCGGCGTCGCCGCCCCGCGCGCGCTGACCCTCGCCGACCTCCAGGCCTTGCCGCGAGAGACCCGCGTGTGCGTGCAGGAGTGCGCCGGCAACGGGAATCACATCATGGGCTCCGCCGGTCTATGCGGGCAGGCGGTGTGGTCGGGCCCGACCTTCGACAGCCTGCTCGAGCTGTGTGGTGGTCCGGGCGAGGCCACCCACTTCGCGTTCCACGGCCTCGACGACCTCGGCCTGCTCAAGCGCGGCTACCACTACGGCCTCTCGCTCGACGAGCTGCGCCGCGCGCGAGCGATCGTCGCGCTGACGATGAACGGCGAGCCGCTGACCCGCCGCCACGGGTTCCCGTCGCGGCTCATCGTCCCCCAGATCTACTCGATGTCCCACATCAAGTGGCTCGGCCACGTCGAGGGCAAGACCCGCCCGCACATGGGCATCCACAACCGCCTCGTGTTCACCAACAAGGAGCTGCGCGCCGGCAAGTGGGTGCGCGTGCAGGCGCGGTGGATCGGGCTCAAGTCGGTGGTCGCAAGCTGCACGCGCGAGGGCAGCGGCTGGCTGCTGACCGGCTGCGCCTGGGGCGGCGAGCGGCCGATCGCCGCCGTCGAGGTCAGCAGCGACGGCGGCCTGTCGTGGCAGCCCACCCGCTGGCAGACCCCCACCGAATACTTTGCAGAACACCCGGAAATGGCTTCGCCCGATCCCACCGCCCTGGCCGGCGCGTGGGGCGTGTTCACCAGCACCTGGCGACCTTCCGGCCCCGGCACCTACAAGGTCGGCTGTCGCGCGATCGACGTCGACGGCAACGTGCAGCAACTCGACAACGACCCCAAGGTCCACGGCCACTTCAACCAGACCCGGGTGAAGTGGCGCATGGTCACGGTGCCCGAGCGCAGGCTCGCGCCCGCGGGCCCCTGACGGTTCACATCGGCACGGCGCAGGCGCCGATGTTCTCCTGTCCGGGCGGCGGATCCATGCCCTCGTACCAGGGCACGCACTCCTGCGCCGGCGACTCGTCCTTGCCCGGGCAGGTGTTCGGCTCCATCAGGTTGCAGTAGGTCGAGCAACAGCCGTCGGCGCTCTCGCAGTTGGGGACGTTGGCCTGCCCCGCGCAGAACAGGCCGTAGTCGCAGTCGTTGACGTAGAAGCAGGGGTCGCCGTACTGGCCCTCCTCGCCGCTCGCGTCGAAGTCACAGATGAAGTTGTCGACCCCGTCGGAGAAGCAGATCTGGCCCTCCGGACAGCTCTGCGCCAGCGGGTCACAGGTCTCGAGACAGACGATGATCACGCCCTCGTTCGACTCGTCGCAGGTCTTGCCGTTCGGACAGGACGGCGCGTCCGGGGTGCCCGTGCACATCTCGATGCAGGTGCCCACGTTCATGTCGTCGACGAACCAGCAGATCAGGCCGAGCGCGCAGTTGTCGATCCCGCTGACCGCGCTGCCCTCGACCTCGCAGGAGTCGCCGGCCTGCTTCGGATCGGCGTCGAGCGGCGAACAAAGCGTGGCGTTCCACGAGTTGCCGCCGTCGTTCGCCCACGGCATGCACTTCTGGTCCGCGGGACAGTCCTGCTTCCAGATGTCGCATTCGGGCTTCCCGCCGGCGGACTCGGTCTCACACACGAAGCCGCAGTCGGTGCCCGCCGTGTCGGCGCCCGAGGTCATCGACGTCCCGGTCTCGCCCGTGCCCCCCGCGGTGCCCTCGGCGTTGGTCGGGTCGGTGGTGGTCACCGGCGTGCCCGTCGTCGGGTTGCCGCCCTCGCTGTTGCTCTCCGACGCGGACGAGGTGTCATTCGACGTCTTCGTGGCGGCGGCACCCGTGTCCTCGCCGTCCTTGTTGCAGCCCGTCAGCAGGTCGGCGCCCGTCAGCACGAGGGCACCGATGACCAGAGATCTCAGAATATGTGGCGTGTGCATGGCTTCGTCTCCCGCTCGACGGCGGCCGCAGGACCGCCCTTATTCGAGCATCCTTACGCAAAGCGCGATCTTACGCAAACGCCTGGCGGCGCCCAGGCTACCACGGCTCAGGCGACCCGCAGGTCGTAGAGAATGTTGCGCGTCCCGGCGGCGGTGCACACCGCCTGCGCCATCGCCTTCAGACCCGGTGTGGCCACGAACTTGCGGTCCTTGAACACCTTGAACGGGTAGCGCTCGCGCAACGAGCGGTACCGCGCAATCTCCGCCGGCGCCAGGCGGGCCGCCAACAACGGCGAGAGCGGGTCATTGCTCTTCTCCTCGCGGATGTCCCCCGCGGCGCAGTCGGTTGCGAAGGCCACGAGCAGCTCGGGGCGCTCCGTCTCGGCCGCCCCGGCGCCGAGCGACCACGCGTGCCACGCCCGCCCGAGCGGGTCGTCGGGGGCCTCTGCGGTGCGTCGCACCATCACGCCCTCGCCGGCCGGCAGCGAGAACAGGGCCGGGCCGATGACCCCCCGCGCGACCCGCTCGACCCGCACGCCCTCGATCCCGTGCAGCCGCACGAACAAGGTCTCGGCGTCGAGGTCGGCGCAGCGGTACACGGTGCTGCGAAACGCCTCGTTGGCGGCCGCCGTCTCGCCGTCCTCGTCGAGGTCGATCACCTTGCGCCGCCACAGCGACGACACCTGCGTCAGCTCGATCAGCAGCCGCAGATACACGCCCGATGCATCGAGCTTCGTCAGCTCGATGCGAAACGCAGCGGTGCCGGTCGCCGGGTCGTGCCGACGCAGCAACACCCGATGGTGGTCCACCGGCGCCAGCTCGAGCTTTTGTAGGCGCTCGAAGTACGCGTGCTTGGCGGCCAACCGCGCGAACACCTCGGCCTCCTCGCGGCGGGCCTCCAGCAGAGCCCGCGCCCCCATGCGAGCCAGCGACTGCGCGGCCACCTCGTGGTCCGTGCACACGCGCGTCATGCTCGCCAGGTTCGGCAGGCCGGCGCGCGCATCGACGTAGAGCTCGCCGTAGACCCGATGACGCAGCGCGTCGCGCAGCGTGTCGATCGTGTTTTGGAGCTGGCGCCGGTCGGGGAAGCTGTTGTTGAGCCGCGCGGCCTGCAACCCACGGCCCAGCAGCTCGAGGTAGACATCGGCCTCGGGCGGGACGAGGGCCTGCGTATGCAGGGCGACGATCGGCACGCGCGGCGGTCTCCGACTGTCACGCGCCGACGGGGGCCGGCGCGGCGCCTTGCTGGCGCTGCATCGCCTTCTCGATCGCCGCCTTGATGCGGGCCTCCTCGACCTCGCGCGACTTCTTGAGGTTCTCGTCGAGCACCGCGGTGGTCGTCTCGTCGAAGGTGTCGAGGTCCTTGACCAGCGTGTCGAGGTTGGTACGAAAGAAGATCTGCGTGTCGCTGACGAACTGCGTCGTCACGTTCATCGACTCCGTCATCACGTCGAGGCTGCGCTTCATCTCGAGCATGACCGCCGAGGCGTCCGCCGCGCGCCCGATCGCCTGGATCTGCGCCGACGCCATGTCGAGCTTGATCGACGCCGCCGTCGTGTACTGCTGAATGTCGTTGGCGAGGTTGCGGATCGTCTCCGCCAGCTTGCGCGTGTTCTCCTTGAGTCGGGCGTAGCGCTCCTCCGCCGACCCGTAGAGCAGCACGTTGGTCGAGTGCTCGGCGAGCTTGGCGTAGACCTTGTCGGCGCTGGCCTGGATGTCGCGCTGCTCGACGCTGCCGGCCTCCAAAGCCTGCTCCTCGGCCTTGAGGGCCTCCTGCGTCTGCTTCAACTCGAGCACGTAGCCGAGCGCCTCGCGCTCGTTCTTCGCCATCTCGACGATCTTCACGTTGATGCGGTCGATCTCCTTGTAGAGATCCTGCTCGCTCTGCTTGAGGGTGTCGACGTACTCCGCCGCCTCCTTCACCCGCCGGGCGCTGAGGTGGTACTGCGCCTTGAGCAGCTCCTCGATGGATCGCTGGCTCAGCGCCAGACCCTTGAGCCCCGGGATGTAGCTCAGGACCTCCTTGAACCCCGCCAAAAACCCGCCCTTGGTCGCCGTGCCGCTGAGGTAGTCGCTAAACTTGCGCAGCTTCTTCAGCTCGTCGGCCATCGCGCCCTGGATCTCGACGTTGCGGTCGCGCAGACCCTTGAGCTCGTCGACCTTGCCGTCCTGGACCGTCCGCTCCTTGGCGATCTCCGTCTCCAGCGACTTGACGGAGATTCCCTCTCCAGAGTAAGCGACCTGGCGGTTGAGGACATCGAGGTTGACCTTGGAGCTCATCGTGGGCCGAAGATTGGCACAATTCCGTCGCGGCTTCTCCCCTCTTTTTGCCGGCCAGCCCCGGCCAGTCCCGCCCCGCGCGCCTCTGGACCACCCGACCCCGGGCGCGCCGTAGCGGCCCCACTCGGCCTTTCATGGGTGGCGCAAAACCCGCGAATACACGCGCCCGCGACGGATCCAGCGAACGTTGTCACCCCCCGGTAAACGAGTAGACTGCGGCCCGACCATGGATATCGAGTCCACGCTCAGCGGGCACAACCTCGCGTTCCTCGAAGCCCTCTACGAGGCCTACCAGCGCGATCCAAGCTCCGTCGACCCACAGTGGGTCCCCGTGCTTCGCGACCTCGGGAGGACCAGCGAACGCAGTGCCGGCGACAATGCCACCCCCGCGACGACGCCTGCCGCGCAAGCACCCGCGACTCCGCAGAGCACCCAGGAAGTCGAGCAGTTCACGCTGCAGTCGCGCGTCAACAAGCTGATCGAGAGCTATCGCCTGCACGGCCACATGGCGGCCACCGTCGACCCGCTCGGTCGCCCGCGCAAGGCCGCCACACGCGGCCTCGACCCCGCGTATTTCGGCCTCGGCGACGAGCACATGGACCGCAACTTCGACCCCGGCCTGCTGATGCCGGGCGGCAACGCGACGCTGCGCCAGATCTGGGACCGCCTCAAGAACACCTACTGTCGCAACGTCGGCGTCGAGTACTGGCACATCCAGGACCTCGAGCAGCGCACATGGCTGCAGGCGCGCATGGAGGGCTGTGAGAACAAGCTGATGCCGCCCGTGTCCGAGCAGCACCGCCTGCTCAACATGATGGCCGGCATCGAGAGCGTCGATAAATTCCTGCACAGTAAATTTCTCGGCGCCAAGCGCTTCTCGATCTCGGGCGCCGAGGCGATGATCGCCCTGCTCGACTGCATGATCGAGGAGGGCGCCGAGCTCGGCGTCGGCGAGATCATCTTCGGCATGGCCCATCGCGGCCGCCTCAATGTGCTCATGAACATCATGGGCAAGTCGGTCGCCGACGTCTTCTCCGAGTTCGAGAAGGGCGACCCGTGGGAGAGCCTCGGCTCGGGCGACGTGAAGTACCACATGGGTTACTTCCGCCAGTACACGACCGAGAAGGGCCACGAGATGTACCTGGCGCTGGCCTTCAACCCCAGCCACCTCGAGGCCATCGCGCCGGTCATCCAGGGCCGCGTGCGCGGCAAGCAAGACGCCATCGGCGACAACGGCGGCGAGCGGGTCATGGGCATCACGATCCACGGCGACGCCGCGTTCGCCGGCCAGGGCATCGTGCAAGAGACCCTCAACATGGCGCGCCTGCGTGGTTACCGGGTCGGCGGCACGATCCGCCTGGTGATCAACAATCAGGTCGGCTTCACCACCGACCCGCAGGACGCCCGCAGCACGATCTACGCGACCGACGCCGCCCACCTGCTGCAAGTCCCCGTGTTCCACGTCAACGGCGACGACGTCGAGGCCAACGCCTACGTCGCGCGCCTGGCGATGGCGTTTCGCCAGCGCTTCAAGAGCGACGTGGTCGTCGACCTCGTTTGTTACCGCAAGTTCGGCCACAACGAGGGCGACGACCCGACCTTCACCCAGCCCCTGATGTACGAGCTGATCAAGAACCACCCCTCGGTTCGCACGATCTATCAGCGCGAGCTGATCGCCCGCGGCACGATCACCGAGCCGGATGCCAACGCCCTCGACGAGCGCTGGACCAAGCAATACGACGACGCCCTCGCGACGGCGCGCAGTAAATCTCGCAAGCCCCGCCGCACCCCCATGCACGGCCCCTGGCAGGCCTACCGCGGCGGCCCCGACGTCGAGACCCCCGACGTGCCGACCGCCGTCGACCAGGGCACCTTCGACCAGCTCGCCGCCCGCCTGACCCGCTGGCCCGATGACTTCAACCTCCACCCCAAGCTCCAGCGCCTGGTCTCCGAGGCCAAGGAGATGCTCGCCGGCACCAATCCGCTCAACTGGCAAATGGGCGAGATGACCGCCTACGCCTCGCTGCTGAGCGCCGGCATCAACGTGCGCTTCAGCGGCCAGGACAGCCAGCGCGGCACCTTCAGCCACCGCCACGCGGTCTACACCGACATCAAGACCGGGCGCGCATGGTCGCCGCTGTACGAGCTCAACGAGGGCCAGGGCAAGTTCGAGATCTACAACAGCCCGCTCAGCGAGTACGCCGTGCTCGCCTTCGAGTTCGGCTACAGCCTGATCGCACCCGGCGCGCTCGTGATCTGGGAGGCCCAGTTCGGCGACTTCGTCAACGGCGCGCAGATCATCATCGACAACTTCCTGGTCTCCGGCGAAGACAAGTGGAACCGCCTCAACGGCCTGGTCCTCATGCTCCCGCACGGCTTCGAGGGCCAGGGCCCCGAACACTCGAGCGCCCGCCTCGAGCGCTTCTTGCAGCTCGCCGCCGAGGACAATATCCAGGTCTGCAACCTGACCACCCCGGCCCAGGTGTTCCACGTCCTGCGCCGCCAGGTGCTGCGCCCGTGGCGTAAGCCGCTCATCATGATGAGCCCCAAGAGCCTGCTGCGCTTTCGTCCGTCATTCTCGCCCGCCTCCGACTTCGTCGACGGCGGGTTCCAGCGCGCCATCGACGACAGCCGCGCCGACCCGAACAAGGTCACGCGGGTCATGCTCAGCGCCGGCAAGGTCTTCTACGACCTCAGCGAGGAGCGCGAGAGCCTCGGCGCCGACAAGGTCGCCCTGGTCCGCGTCGAGCAGCTCTACCCGTTCCCGACCATCCAGCTCGCCGCGATCCTCGGGCGTTATCCCCACGCGCGCGAGCTGCTGTGGGTGCAAGAGGAGCCCAAGAACATGGGCGGCTGGACCTTCGTGCGGCCCTTGCTCGAGGAGCTCATCGCCCAGCTCCATCAGGTCCACGGCGAGCGCTTCACCGCGCCGCGCTACGTCGGCCGGGCCGCCAGCGCCAGCCCAGCCACCGGCTCCCCCGACAGCCACGCGCTCGAGCGCAAGCTGATCCTCGAGGCAGCCTTCGCCAACCTCGCCTGACCTTCGCCACCGCTTCCGCCCTCCGACCGCCCCCCGACCGCCCCCCGACCGCGAGACCACCATGCCCAGCTCGATCAAAGTCCCTGCCCTCGGCGAGTCCATCACTGAAGCCATCATCGCCAACTGGCTGCAACCCGTCGGCGCCCGCGTCGAGGTCGACCAGCCGCTCGTCGAACTCGAGACCGACAAGGTCACCGTCGAGATCCCCTCGCCCGTCGCTGGCATCATCACCCGCCACGCCGCCGAGAAAGGCGCCACCGTGCACGTCGGCGATGTCATCGGTGAGGTCGACGAGTCCGGCAGCAACAACCCCGAGGGCAGCAAGCCCGGCGCGAACGACCCGAACGGCACCGACACCGGCGGCCTCACCGGCTCGCCCGCCTCGAACACGCAAAAAGAAGAGACCGCCGCCAAGCAGGACGCGGTCAAACAAGCAGCCAAGCAAGACGCCTCGCCGATCCCCACCCCCGCGGTGCCGTCCGCCCGCGCCGAGGCGGCCCGCAGCGGCGTCGACCTCGACAGCGTCGAGGGCACCGGCCGCGGCGGTCGCATCTTGAAGGAGGACGTCCAGCGCGCCGCCCAGCCCGCGCAGGCCCAGCCCGCGAAGCAGTCCCCCGCACCGCCCGCGCCGGCCCAGCAGGCCCCGCGCGCCCCCGGTGCTGCGCTCCCCGCCAAGCCGGCCGCCGCGGCCACCCCGGGCCAGGAGGAGATCGTGGCGATGAGCCCGCTGCGCCGCCGCGTCGCCGAGCGGCTGGTCCAGGCCCAAACGAACGCCGCGATCCTCACGACCTTCAACGAGGTCGACATGACGAACATCTATAAGTTGCGCGCCGCCTACAAGCAGAGCTTCGTCGACAAGCACGGGGTCAAGCTCGGCTTCATGTCGTTCTTCGTGAAGGCGGCCGTCTCGGCGCTCAAGGCCTTCCCGGCGGTCAACGGCGAGATCCGCGGCGACAACATCGTCTACAAGCACTTCTGGGACATCGGCGTCGCCGTCGGCGGCGGCAAGGGTCTGGTCGTCCCGGTCGTGCGCGGCGCGGATGCCCTGAGCTTCGCCGAGGTCGAGAAGGAGATCGGGCGCCTCGGCACCCGCGCCCGCGACAACAAGCTCACCCTCGATGAACTGAGCGGCGGCACCTTCACGATCAGCAACGGCGGCGTGTACGGCTCGATGCTCTCGACCCCGATCTTGAACCCGCCGCAGTCCGGCATCCTCGGCCTCCACAACATCGTCGAACGCCCGGTCGCCATCAACGGCGCCGTCGAGATCCGCCCGATCATGTACCTCGCGCTCAGCTACGACCACCGCCTGGTCGATGGCCGCGAGGCTGTGCAGTTCCTGGTCCACATCAAGGACCGCATCGAGGCCCCGGAGCGCCTCATGCTGGAGGTCTGACCGACCTCCCGATCCTGAAGCGGCCGCCCTCGACGCTGGCGGCCGCGTGATCCACTTGTAGAGGCGGCGTGATACGCTCGCAGCCCATGCGGCGGCAGGCTCCCATCAAGCGTTCCCCGGGCACGACGGGTCAGAGAACCGTCGCCGGCACCAAGGCCGCCGACGCCACCTCGCTCGACGACCGCCCATTGGCGCTCGGGCTCAGCCGCGACGGCAAGCACCTGATGGTGACGCTGCCTTATGAACTCTGGCTGCTCAGCCTCGCCACCCTGGAGGTCGCACGGACGATCGAGCTCAGCTCGCCCGATCCGACCGTCTGCGAGGCCACCAAGGACGGCGCGCTGTGGATCGGTGGCCATCACCTGCACTACGGCAGCGTGTTCTCCAGCACCGTCACCAAGGTCGGCACCAAGCTCGCTGACTTCGTCGACCACGTGTGCCTGCTTCGCCCCGGACTCCTGTGCGGCGTCGGACATCACGGCGAGGTCCTCTGGGACATCGAGAAAGAGACCCCGCTGCACCGCCGCAAGGCGCCCGAACACCCGGTGCTCGGACTGGTCGCGCTCGACGGCCGCGCCGTGTGGGCCGACGGCTCGCAGAACGCGTGGGTCATCGACCCGCAGCGTCCCGAGGGCTACATGCAGCTCAAGCTGCGCACCACCAGCGCCGCCGAGGTCGAGGCCGAGGGCATCGTCGCGCTCGGCCTGACCAGCGCCGGCCGCTGCATCCTCGCCGCCCGCGACGGCGCCGTCGCCTGGACCGGCCGCCACCTCCGCGTCGACGCCGAGAAGTTCCCCCGCCTGCCGCTGCGTGCCGCGACGGCGCTGGCGGTCGCCGGTGACGAGCGCTGGGTCTACGTACTCCGCCCCCGTGGCCTGCTGCAGCGGTTCCTGATCGAGCAACCAAGGCCCCCAGCCGGCGAGGAGGACGACTTCGTGCCCTTGCCGGAGGCGGAGGAGACCAGGCTCGAATGGCCGGCCGAATGCATGCTCCTGGCGCCCTCGGCCGGCGCCCCGCGCCTGGTGTTCGGCGGGCCGCAGGCGGATGGCACCCTCGGCCGGCTGTGGCGAGTCGACCCGGCCGCGCTGAGCTGGCAGCCATCCAAACTCGGCAAGCGCACGCTGGTCGAGCCGAAGCCGGCCGAGCCAGTCGACAAGCGGCCGGACTTCACGCCCACGCGTAGCAAACTGACCGGCCCAGGCCTCGGCGAGCTCAAGGTCGACGCCGTGCTCGGCGCCGACGCGCAGGCTGTGTTCGTGACCCACGGCCACGGCGCCTTGCTGGAGCGGCCGGTCCTGCGGCGCCCCGCGGCCGAGGTCTTGCCGGCCGACGCCCTGCTCTTGCCGGTGATGATCCGCCCGCGCGAGGGCACGGCCAGACCCGGCCTCGTGTTGTGGCCGGGCACCCAGGACCCGCACCGCGAGCCCCCCGAGCCGCAATGGCTCGTTTGGGGCGATCAGCCGCGCGGCTGGATGCCGCTCGAGACCCCGCAGATCCGGGCCCAGGGCTGGTCGCGCACCGACCTGTTCCCGATGCAGATCGCCGTCGCCGCGGTCCCGACGGTCGCGGGCAACCGCGCTGCCATCCCGGAGAAATGGGTCGACCCCGAGCTGTTCCAGGCGCTCGCCCGCGAGTGCAAGCACCTGCTCAAGGTGCTCTGGTAAACATGAACAAAGGGACAGGTCCGATCAGACCTGTCCCTCGATCCGGACGACGATCTAGCCGGCGGTCTGGGCGATGACTGCCTTGACCTCGTCGGTGGTCAGCGTGTGGTCCTGCAGCTTGGCGAAGTTGAACACGCGATCGACGAGCTCGTCCGAGGCCTCGTAGCCGTGGGCATTGAGCCAGTACAGGACGTTGGAGCGCCCGCTGTAGTGCCCGATCTCGATCTCCTGCTTGCGACCGAACACCCGCGCAGGCACCGATGAGTACACGCGGTCCGAGAGATCGTGGTCGCCGGTCTTCTCGGCCTTGATGACCGCCGCCGCATGCACGCCGGTCGCCGTGCGAAACGCGTCGCGCCCCGACAGCGGATAGCTCGGGTGGATCGGGACGCCCGTGTATGTGCTGACCGCCTCGACGTACTCGACCAGGCACGACAGGTCGTGACGCTTCTCGTCGAGCTGCCCGAGCAGGTACAGGTTGAGCAGCAGCAGGTCCATCGAGGTGTTGCCGACCCGCTCGCCGATGCCGAGGCCGCAGCCGTGCACGCGGTCGACGCCCCACTCGAACGCGAACAGCCCCAGCGCCAGCGCCAGGCCGCGGTCGTTGTGGCCGTGCCAGTCGAGCTCGATCTTGTCCTCGAGGTCCATCGAGCGCAGCACGCCCCGCGTGAAGTTGAGGAGGTTACGCAGGCCATCCGGCGTCGCGTGCCCGCAGGTGTCACACAACACCAGTCGCGTCGCGCCGGCGTCGATCGCCGTGCGAAACAGGATGTCGAGCGTCTTCGGGTGCGCGCGCGTGGTGTCCTCGGTGACGAAGCCGACCGGCAGGCCGTTGTCGACGCCGAGCTTGACGGCCTCCAGCGTGTGCTTCTTGAGCCGGTCGTTGTCCCAGCCCTCGGCGTACGAGCGGATCGGGCTCGAGCCGATGAAGGTCATCACCTCGATCGGCACGCCCACGCGCTGCGAGATCTCGATGATCGGCGTGATGTCCGAGGCCAGCGTCCGCGCGGCGCAGTTGGTCGTGATGCGCAGCTTCTCCTCGACGATGAAGCGAAGCAGCCGCTCGACATCCTCCTGGGCCCGCTTACCGGCCCCAGGCAGGCCCAGATTCACGGTCTGGATGCCCATGCGGTCCATCATACGCACGAGCTGCATCTTCTGCTCGATCGAGGGATCTCGCACCGACGGCGACTGGATGCCATCGCGGATGCTCTCGTCGACGAAGCGCGGGGGTCGCCGGAGCAGCGCCCCCGTACGCTCCTTCTCGTTCCAGTCGTAGATGAGGGCGGCAGTGTTCGCGTGAGTCGCCATGGGACCTTGGTTTACTCCTCCCCGGTCCCCATCTCCAGGCCCTCGAGGCGGAAGAAGCGGCGCAGCTCATCGATGATGCTCACGATCATCAGCTCGGGGATGTCGTCGTCGTCATTGATCTCGTCGAGGAGGAAGTCGCGCATGATGACGATGCCGTCGAGGTGCGCGTCGTCGTCGTCGGTCTGCGGACGACCGAGGAAGGTGATCATGCTGCGCGGATCTGCACCCTTCTCGACCTGGTCCCGCGTCGGACGCGGCTGCACGGTGATCGGGGAGTTGGCGAGCAGCTTGAGCACGGGCTCGGGCAGTTCCTCGAGCACACCCTCGAACTGGCCGCGCAGGTCCTCCTCGATCTCGTTGGTCAAGGGCTCGTGCTCGTGCTCCGCGTCATCGTGCTCGGCCTGGTCGAGCTCGAGCACCTTGAACATCGAGGTTCGAGCGCCCGTGACGTCGCCCACGGCCTCGAGCGCCTGGCCGAGCCAGTAGTGCACGTCCGGGTCATCCGGGTCGGCCTCGACCGCCGAGCGCAGGGCCGTGACCGCCTCCGCGTCGCGGCCGGCGTTCATCAGCACAAAGCCGTAGGTGCTGAGGAACACGGGGTCTTGCTTGCGGCTGTCGCTGATGCCGTCGAGCAGCTCGAGCGCCTCCTCGGTGTCCTCGTCGGCGAGGCGGATCTGCGAGAGCAGCAGACGGGCCTGGTCCTGGGCCTCCAGCGGGGCGCCGGACAGGCGCAGCACCGTGCGCGCCGCGGCCTCGGCCTCGTCGAGGTCCTGGTCGTGGAGCAGCAGGCACTCCGCGCAGTCGAGGTAGATGTTCGGGTCCTCGGAGCCCGCGTCCACGGCCTGCATCAGGTAGCCGGCGGCGTGCTCCGGACGACCCTCCGCCCACGCCAGCATGCCGGTCAGGTGCAGCACGCGGACGTGATTCTCGCCGGCCTCCTTGGTCGCATCCTCCAGGATCTGCTGGGCGGTCTCGAGGTCGTCGGCTTCGACGGCTGCGAGGCCGCGGTCGACAAGGGCATCGATGGATTGGCTGCTCTGGCTGCTCATGGCGGCGGACTCTATCACGGCCGCGCTCGGCCCCGCGCGCGCCCCCGGGCATGGTAAATCCCGATTAACTTGGCTATCGAAGAGGCGACAAAGGACGTGAGTCCACTCATGGCATTGCTGCTGGAGCGCTGGGTGATGACCCTGGCGACCCTGCCCTCGCCGAATTCGGCCGATCCCCGGGTGCTGGCGCCGTATCCCACGCCCTTGTTTTACGCGGTCGCCGATCTCCCCGGTCCGCCGCGGCTGGTGTTCGCCAGCCGGCCCGATTCGACCCACGGCCGGCACCTCGGGGATGGTCCGACCACGGTCGCGGCCGGTCTCTACCTCGAGTCCGAGAGCGTGGCCGAATTGCGCGGGGTCCAACTGCGCGGCGAGGTCGTCCGCATCCCCGCGGGTGCACCCGACGCGACCGCCCTACGCGCCGCGTACCTCGGCCGGCACCCCGCGGCCGAGCCGCTGCTGCGGCCGGGCGCGCGCGAGGAGTTGTACGTGTTGGCCGCCACCTGGGCCAAGCTGACCGACAATCGCCGCGGCTTCGGCCACAAGCTCGAGTGGTCCTTCGAGCTCCCGAAGAACTTTTTCGCGGGTCGCTGAAGATCCCGCGAGGTCCCACGTCTGAGGTTCGAATATGCTGACCCGAAGAAGCTGGCTCGGTGTGATGGCGGTCGGCGCATGTGCCCTGGTCGCCGGCCCTGCCCGGGCCCAGGCGACTGGCCAGGTCATCGAGGTCGCCGCCGCCAACAACGCCATCGGGGCGATCGTCGCGGCCGCGGGCGGCGTCGCGGTCCGGGTGGTGGTCGACCCGACCCTCGGACCCCTACAGATCCGCATCGACGGCATCGTCGCTGATGTCTCCGGCACGATCCTCCTCAAGGGCCGCTTTCTCGACGACCCTCGCAACGCCAGCAAGCTCGGGGCCAGCGTCCGCAACGCGCTCGCGGCGGCGAAGCCCGCCCTCAAGCCGGCCTTGGAGGCCAACCACAAGGCCTGGACCCATCCCTTCGCGCGCCGCGTGATCGCCTGGAACGCGCTGCTCGCGAAGTCCAGCGTCCACGGCCAGCGCGTCGCCGATGTCCATGGTCGCGCCGCCCTGCTCGAGTGGGCCGGCGCCGTCATCGACCCCAAGGCCGCGTCGAAGGGCCCAGCCGCGCTCGTCTCGGCTCCGAAGGGGCCGGCGGCCCCGACGCTGGAGAGCTACATCGCGTACCTCGAGGCGCTGGTCCGGGCCGTCGCCTGAGCCCGCGTCCGCGGGTCACGACAAGTTGTACGATCGTGAAGACGCGTCGAGACACCGCGCAGACGTGCCGTGTCTCACTCGCCTGCCCCCGGTTGATCGAGTGATATAGGCGGCGGCGGGCCTATCATCAGCGCGCGTCGCGGCGGCGTCGGATCGTCCGCGCCGCTGATGCCCCTATCTGCCTGATTCTGTCATGGATACCTTCGCAACGAGCCCCTCCAGCCCCTCGCGCGAGCTCATCGATTCGGTCGTGATCCGCTTCGCCGGCGACTCCGGCGACGGCATGCAACTGACCGGTTCGCAGTTCTCCGAGTCCACCGCCCTGATGGGCAACGATTTATCGACGCTGCCGGACTTCCCCGCGGAGATCCGCGCGCCGGCCGGCACGACCTTCGGCGTCTCGGGCTTCCAGGTCCACTTCGCGGGCCATGACATCAAGACCCCCGGCGACGCGCCCGACGTGCTCGTGGCGATGAACCCCGCCGCGCTCACGGTCAACCTGCGCGACCTCAAGGTCGGCGGCATGCTGGTCGTCAACACTGGCGCTTTCACCACGGGCAACCTCAAGAAGGCCGGCTACGCCGTCAACCCGCTCGACGACGGCAGCCTCGACGCCTACCGGCTGCTCAAGATCGACGTCTCGAAGCTGACACTTCAGGCCGTGGCGCCGTTCAACCTCGGCACCAAGGAGGCCCTGCGCGCCAAGAACATGTGGACGCTCGGCCTGATGATGTGGATGTTCGGCCGCGATCGCGAGAGCACGGTCGAGTGGCTGCGCCAGAAGTTCGCCAAGAACCCGGCGGTCGCCGACGCCAACGTCGCGGCGCTCAACGCTGGTCACGTCTACGGCGAGACCGCGGAGATGCCGGGCGGCATCGGCTGCTATCAGGTCCCCAAGGCCCGGCTCGAGCCCGGCGTCTACCGCAACGTCACTGGCAACGAGGCGACCGCGTGGGGTCTGCTGACCGGCGGCAAGCTGGCGGGTCTCGAGCTCGTGCTCGGCTCTTACCCGATCACCCCGGCCTCGACGATCCTGCACACCCTGTCGAACCTGCGCGCCTACGGCGTCACCACCTTCCAGGCGGAGGACGAGATCGCGGCCATCTGCGCGGCGATCGGCGCGTCTTATGCTGGCGCGCTCGGCATGACCAGCACCTCCGGCCCGGGTCTCGCGCTCAAGGCCGAGGCGCTCGGCCTCGCGGTCGCCACCGAGCTCCCGCTGGTCGTCGTCGATGTCCAGCGCGGCGGCCCCTCCACGGGCTTGCCCACCAAGACGGAGCAGAGCGACCTGATGCAGGCGCTCAACGGCCGCAACGGTGACTGCCCGCTCGCCGTCATCGCCGCCTGCACCCCGGGCGACTGCTTCGACATGGCGATCGAGGCCGTGCGCATCGCCACCAAGTACATGACCCCGGTGATCCTGCTGACCGACGGCTTCTTGGCCAACAGCGCCGAGCCGTGGAAGATCCCCGACATCACCACGATCAAGCCGTTCCCGGTGCAGCACCGCCGCGACCCGGTGGGCTTCCATCCGTTCGTGCGCGACCCGGCCACGCTCGCGCGCGCCTGGGCGATCCCCGGCACCCCGGGCCTCGAGCACCGCATCGGCGGCATTGAGAAGGATTACGACTCGGGCAACATCTCGTACGACCCCGAGAACCACCACCGGATGACCAAGGTCCGCGCGGCGAAGATCGCCGGCATCGCCGACGACATCCCGCTGCAGAAGATCGAGCAAGGCGACGACACCGGTGACCTCGTCGTCGTCGGCTGGGGCTCGACCTACGGCGCGATCTCGCAGGCCGTGCTCGAGGCGCGCCGCGCCGGGCTCGCGGTCTCACACCTGCACATCCGCTACATGAACCCGATGCCGAAGAACCTCGGCGTTCTGCTGCGCGGCTTCAAGAAGGTCATCGTGCCGGAGATGAACAACGGCATGCTCGTCAAGGTGCTGCGAGCCGAGTACTTGGTCGACGCGCAGGGCCTCAACAAGATCGCCGGTCACCCCTTCAAGATCGCCGAGATCGATGCGGAGATCCGGGCCCAGCTCGGCCAGCCGCCCTCGAGCGAGCCGGCCGGTCGCTACAACCTCGGCAGCGACAACGCCGCCAGCAACAACTCCGCCGGCACCACCGCCGGCACCCCCGCCGGCACCACCGCCGGCACCCCCGCCGGCACCCCCGCCGGCACCCCCGCCGGCAACCCCGCCGGCACCCCCGCCGGCAACCCCGCCAGCAACAACGTCGTCCCTCTGGTGTCGGAGGCCTGATTTTATGACTCCCCTCGATCCCCCGTCCCCGCCTCTCACTCGCAAGGACTTCACCTCGGACCAGGAGGTCCGTTGGTGCCCCGGCTGCGGCGACTATGCGATCCTCGCCGCCGTGCAGCGCATGCTGCCCGACCTTGGGGTCCGCAAGGAGAACACCGTCTTCGTGTCCGGCATCGGCTGCTCGAGCCGCTTCCCGTATTACATGGATACCTACGGGTTTCACACGATCCACGGGCGCGCCCCCGCGGTCGCCACTGGTATCAAGCTCGCCAACCAGGACCTCGACGTCTGGATGATCACCGGCGACGGCGACGGCCTCAGCATCGGCGGCAACCACCTGATGCACGTGCTCCGGCGCAACGTGAACATGCAGTTGATCCTGTTCAACAACCGGATCTACGGGCTGACCAAGGGCCAGTACTCGCCGACCTCGCTGGTCGGCAAGCGCTCTCCGTCCACGCCGATGGGATCGATCGACAACCCGTTGATCCCCGCCGCCTTCGCGCTCGGCTGCGGAGGCCGCTTCGTCGGCCGCGCGATCGACACGGACGCCAAGAACCTGGTCGCCACACTCAAGCGCGCCCACGAGTTTGTCGGCACCGGCTTCGTCGAGGTCTATCAGAACTGCCCCGTCTTCAACGACGCCGCCTTCGAGCACTTCACCGCGCGGGAGATCGCCGCGGAGACCCAGCTCCACCTCGAGCACGGCAAGCCGATGCGCTTCGGCAAGGACCACACCCGAGGCCTGCGCCTCAAGCCCGGGCAGCTCGAGCTCGAGGTCGTCACCCTCGGCGAGTACGGCGTCACCGAGGCCGACATCCTCGTCCACGACGAGCACAACCACACGATGGCCTACCTGCTCGCCACCCTCGAGCCGCCGACCTTCCCGGTCGCGCTCGGCGTGCTGTACCGGGCCCCCGGTCCGGATGCCTCGTTCGAGCGCGGCATGCACGAGCAGAACCGCCAAGCCCGGGCCAAGGGCGTCGGCGACATCAACGCGTTGATGCGCAAGGGCCACACCTGGCTGGTCGAGCCCGAGCCGACGGTCTGAGCGGCACTCCCCCCGCATGGGCATGGGCCGCATCCCCCGCACCTCCGGGTCGCGGGACCGGTCCCGGGCCGCCTCCGCTGCCTCCGCGGTGGGGCGGCTTTTTCGTGTCCGGAGCACGCCCTGCGGGGTATACGGGCCAGGGCCGATACACTGAAGTTGCGCCGGCCGGGGTCAGAGAATCAAGCTTCCCCGACCGCCGTCTCAGGCCCCACGCCGCTTCGGCTCGCACACCCACTTGTCGAACTCCCGTCGACCTCGGTCGACGTACCAGGAACCTAACCATGCGCCTCTCCAACTTCCACTTTGGTCGTCTCGCCGCCCTCACCGGCTTCCTCACCTCCGCTGCGATCGGCTGCGTCATCACCGTCGGTGACGGCGGCAAGGCGGCGGATGGCGAGAAGTGCCCCGACGCGAACAGCTTCCTCAACGACGGCGAGTGCTTTTGCAGCGTCGGCTACGACTGGTGTGACGACAACGACATCAGCGACCTGAGCTGCTGCGAGAACGACACCTCGGTCAGCGCGTCGAACAGCAACAGCAACAGCAACTCGAACAGCAACAGCAACAGCAACTCGAACAGCAACAGCGACGGCACCACCACCGACGACCAGACCAGCGGCACGACCTCGGACGTCCCGACCACCTCCGAAGGCACGACCTCGGGCACCACGGGCGACCCGCTCGAGTGCACGGTCGAGGTAGCCCCGCCGGCCAGCTGCAACCCCGACACCGAGCCCTTCCTGTGCATCCAGGCCTCGGATCCCCTGTGCGACACCGAGGGCAGCAAGTTCTACATCTGCACCAACGGCGCGTGGGTCGAGGACCCGGCCAGCCTGGACGCGAACTGCAAGGCTGACGGTTACGACTTCGGCGTCGGTTGCGAGGACGACGGCGCGATGATCATTTTCGACTGCGGCATCGGCCCGGGCACGCCCTGCGATTCCAACCAGGCCCCGACCTGCAACGGCGAGATCGAGTACCAGTCTTGCTACAATGGCAAACTGACCGCCACCGACTGCACCGCCCTGTGCATGCAGGAGGGCGACGACATGGGCGTGACCTACGACTACGGCTTCTGCGGCGAGCAGCGCGGCGAGCTCGCCTGCATCTGCTGCGACGAGGGTGACGAGGGCTGCCCGATCAACGAGGGTGGCACCACCACCGATGGCGGCACCACCACCGGCGGCGGCTCCACCAGCGTCTGAGGCTCCGAACAACTGACGATGTAGCAGAGGGCGGCGCGCGAGCGACCGCCCTCTTCGTCGTTCCCAGGGCCCGCGCCAGCGGGTCAGACGTGCCTGCTGGCTATGCTTGAGCACGCGCGCCAGCTTGAGCAGCTCGGCCTGCACCCACGCGTCCGCGCACTCCGGCGCAGCGCTGGCGTGGCCGGCCGCATCCCAGCGCAGCTCGGCGTGGTGCGTCAGTCCGCCGGCGACGTACACGACGACGCGATACACGAGCGCTTGCCCCTCGACCTGCTCGCACACGAAGCGGGCGCCCGCGACCGGGTGGAGCTCGTGGCTCGACGGCGCGTCTGCCACGCCCGTCAAAACCGCAGCCCCACTGCACTTGTATTGGGACCGATCGTGCCGAGCTCGGGCTTGAAGTCCGGCTGGCGAGTCACGAGCACGGCCGCCGTCACGGCGCCCGCGACCACGACGGCGCCGATGACCCCCCAGAACCAGCCGCGCTTGTACACCGGCTTGCGCGCGGGCTCATCGACCGGCTGCGGCTGCGGCTGCCGCTCGGGCTCGACCACCGGCGGCGGCACCACGAGCGCCGCCTGCCTGGCCTCGTACTCGGCGATCTGATCGTCGATCCTCGTCACCTGCGACTCGGCCTCGTCGCGCTGGCTCTGGTCCATCGCCGGGTTCTCGGCCAGCCGCTTGATGTAGTTCTGGAACAGCCGCTTGGCCTTGCGCAGGTGCCCGATGTCACCGTCGAGGCCGTGCCACTGCGCGTGCGCCAGGCCGATGTTGTAGAGCAGGTCGGCGAAGTTCGAGAGCTCGTAGCTGTGCTCGAAGTGCCGCACCGCCTGCTCGTAGTTGCCGAGCGCGTAGGCCTGCTCGCCGCGGCGATACTCGAGCGCGGGGTCCTGCGAGAGCGGCTGCGTCGGCGAGGTCGCGGCTGCGATCGCCGCGCTGTCGGTCGGCGCGACGGTGCCGGACGGGATCGCCGGGAGCACCGGTGGCGCCTCGGCGCCCGCGGCAGGCGTCGGCGCCAAGATCCGGTACGGGCTCGCCGCGGCCTCCGTCGGCACCCACGCCAAAACCACGAGCGACCCGACGAGCGACGCGGCGAACAGGCGGGGCAAGGCAGGCAACATGGCGTCGGGCGGACGATGCCACCACCGCGCCTCGCTGTCATCCCTGTCAGTCCGCGGTCATCACTCGGGACCACGCAGCCGGGCGAGCTCACTCAAGCCGCGGCCGAATACCAGCCGGGCGCAGTGCGGGTGGCCCCAGCCGAGCTCGAGGGTGTGCCGCTGTCCCTGGGTCCAAATCTCCACCCACCAGCGACACCAGCCGATCTGTGGGGCTTCGGGTTCCCCGGCGCGGGGCGGCTCGAAGCGGACCCACAACCACGACAGCTTGTGCCGCAGGGTCCACGGACGGGCGAAGGCCTCGACCGCCCGGACCAGCGCCCTGTGGTCGACGTCGTTGAAGTAGGCCGTCACGTAGGTATCGAACAGGATGACCGGCGCGATCGGATGGATCGGGACCGCCGCGCGCAGGAAGTCGTCGGTCTCGTCGGGCAGCCGGGTATTGAGCATCCGCGCGGCCTGGTGCTCCCGACGCAGCGCCAGCGCCTCCTCGAGCCGGCGCAGGCGCAGCGGTTGATCCCCCCAGATGCACGCGGCCAGCTCGCCCTCGGCGCCGGGGGCGTCGAGGTCGACGACGCGAGCGTCGGCGCCGACGCGCGCGAGGATCTCCGGCGCTGTGCAGGGTCGCCGCGAGCTTCAAGACCGGCTCGAGATCGTTGTCCCACCCGCGCGCCGACACGAACGCCATGAAGCGCCGACCCAGTCGCGACTGCGCGCCCTCGACTACTTCACCCGCGTCGAGGCTGGCCTGCAAGCACTCGAGGATCGCCGAAGAGAGCTGCGAGTAACCCCTGGCGAACGATGCTTGTCGGGCGAGGCTCGTCGCCCACTTCTGCGTCTCGGCTCCGCTCGGCATCTCGCTGGGGGCTACTGTACACCTTGCGATCGCGGGGCACATCTGAAACGATGCGCGCTATCGTGCAGGTCCCCTTACGACCCCTCGAAGCGGCTTCCTGGGCCTCGTCCGTGGTGCCTGGTGCTCGCTACGATCTGTCGCGTGGGAGCCTCGATGCCGCGTCGCAACCGACCCGCGACGACGGCCATCGCGAAGAGACCGCCGCGAGCTGGGATGAGGCCGAGGCCTCGCTCGTGCGAGCGATCGCCGGGCGCTACGGCGTCGACCCGATCCACGTCGCGCTGACCCCCGGCGCTGGTCAGGCGATCGTGCACGCGTTGATCGCCATGCTGCGGCCCGGCGACCACGTCGTCGTCGAGCGCCCGACCTACGAGCCGCTGCATCGCGTGCCCGAGATGCTCGGCGCCAGCGTGGCCCGCATCGACCGACGCATCGAGGATGGCTGGCAACTGGTACCCGAGCGCCTCGCCAAGGTGTTGACCCCGCGGACCCGCGCCGTCGTGCTCACCAACTTACACAGCCCTTCGGGCGTCGCCTGCAGCCCGCGCACGCTGCAGGAGATCGCAGCCCTCGCCGCGCGCGTCGGGGCGACGGTGCTGGTCGACGAGGTCTTGCTCGACCACGCCTTCGACATCGACTCCGCCGCGCCGTGTCGCCCGGCCTGCCTGGTCGCCGACAACGCGATCTGCTTCAGCTCGACCAGCAAGGGGCTCGGCTTGCCGGAGCTGCGCGTCGGCTGGCTGGTCTCGCGCGACCCGGACGCCGCCCGTGGCCTCCGGATCGCCGCTGACTACCTGCACACCCGCCTGCCCGCGGCCACCGCCCGGCTCGCCGCGCACGCGCTGCAACACCCCGCCGACTTTGTCCTCCGCGCGAGCCGACTCGTCGGCGCCGGACGCCGCGTCCTCGAGCGCTGGGTGCAGGGCGAGTCGCGCATCGAGTGGGTCGCGCCGCACGCCGGCCCGAACACGCTGGTGCGTCTGCCGGCCGGCGTCTCCGACATCGCCTTCGCCGCCCACCTGCGCGCCCGCTACGAGACCCAGGTGCTGCCTGGCAGCGTCCTCGAGGCCCCGCAGTGCGTGCGGATCGGCTTCGCCGCGCCCACTCCGGTGCTCGAGCAGGGTCTCGCCAACTTCTCGGCCGCGCTCGACGATCTGCTCAGCGGTGCTTCGGCGCCTGACCGTCTACTCGGCGTATTGCCGCCACGCGGGGACGACGACGGCCCCTTCGACGCGGCCTGATTCACACGTTGAAGCGGAAGTGCATCACGTCGCCGTCCTGCACCGTGTACTCCTTGCCCTCGACGCGCATCAGGCCCTTCGACTTGACCGCCGCCTCGGAGCCGAGAGTGATGAGGTCGTTCCAGTGCATGACCTCGGCGCGGATGAAGCCGCGTTCGAAGTCCGAGTGGATCTTGCCGGCCGCGCCCGGGGCGAGCGTACCGCGCTGGATCGTCCAGGCGCGGACCTCCTGCTTGCCGGCCGTGAAGTAGGTGATCAGGTCGAGCAGCGCGTAGGCCTGGCGGATGAGCCGGTTGAGGCCTGCCTCCTCGGCGCCGATGCCATCGAGGAACTCGCGCCGCTCCTCGGGGGACAGCCCGGAGATCTCGGCCTCGATCGCCGCCGAGATGACGACGACCTCGGTACCCTCGCGGGTCGCGACCTCGACCAGCCGGGCCACCAACGGGTCCGCGTGCCCCGAGGCGAGCTGCGCCTCTGACACGTTGGCGGCGTAGAGCGCCGGCTTCGCGGTCAACAGCGCCAGCGTCTGCACGATCTCGCGGTCGAAGTCGTCGAGCGGGATGTTGCGGACCATGACGCCGCGGCCCATCGCCTCCATCAACTTCTCGCAGCTCACGACCGCCAGCTTCTCGGTCTTGTCGCCGCCCTTGGAGGTCTTTTTGGCCTTGTTGAGGCGCACCTCGACCGACTGCATGTCGCGCAGCAGCAGCTCGGTGTTGATGATCTCCGCGTCGCCGACCGGGTCGACCTTGTTATTGACGTGGATGATGTTGTCGTCCTCGAAGCAGCGGACCACGTGAACGATCGCGTCGACGTTACGGATGTGGGTCAAGAACTGGTTGCCGAGCCCCTCGCCCTGGCTCGCGCCCTTGACCAGGCCGGCGATGTCGACAAACTCCACCGTGGTCGGCACGATCTTGTTGGGCTCGACGCACTTGACCAGCGCTTCCATCCGCGGGTCCGGCACCGAGACCATCCCGACGTTGGGTTCGATCGTACAAAACGGGTAGTTCGCCGACTGCGCGCCCGCGTTGGACAGCGCGTTGAACAGGGTGGACTTGCCCACGTTGGGGAGCCCGACGATGCCGACTGCCAGTGCCATGGCCGCCTCGCTACCACGAAGCGGGCCGCCCCGCGACCATGTTTTCACACGCCAGCGCAGGGCGCGCGCGTCAGAACCGGTACTCGACTATCAACGGCAGGATCTCGATGCCGAACAAAAAGCCCGACTTCTTCACGGTGGGCATCGCTAGCGGCGTGTCCTTCGACACCGTGAAGCCGAGAGCGAAGTTCACGTCGATGCCGATCGCGAGGTCGAGGATCGGGAAGAAGCGCAGGCCGCCGCCCGGGCGCAGGCTCATGGCGAAGGTCGACTCCCGCGACTGCTGGCGTGAGCCGGTGACGTCCGGGTACCACCACGCGCCGCCGCCGATGGCGCCGCGGGCGATCGGCACCAGGTAAGGGTTATCGCGTAGGTACCACTTGTGGGCGTAGCCGGCGTAGATGTCGAAGCCCGCGACGGTGCCCTTGTTGCACACCCGCACCGAGTCACCGAGCCCACAGTTGGGCAGCCTGAAGGTGTCGAAGTCGCCGCGGTCGAGCAGCGAGGCCGCACCGAGGAAGATCCAGTGCGCCTTCTGGATCTGGCGGTCGTACTGGAACGCGATGCGGACCCGCGGGATGTAGCCGACGAAGCCGACCTGCACCGGCATCAGCAAGGAGATCGCGTTGCCCTGGGCGACCCGCTCCGGCAGCTTGAAGCCCGACTTGTTGCGGCTCGAGCTGGCGGTCCCGCTGGTCCCATTGGTCCCGGCCTTGCCGCCGACCTGGACCCCCGGAGCCGCCGCGGCCGACTGCGGCGCCACCGTGAGACCGAGCCCCAGCGCCACCGCGGCGACCCGCACCGCCATCGTCCCGCGGACGGAGCTTCGAGGCGCCGGATCGGCAGTGGAGGACACGGGGTGCGTTGGTCGTGAGTCGATCATGGGGTGGTCCTGCCGGGAGCCGTCCATCTCGGCCCTACGGGCACCTGCGAGCCCATGCGGCCCCGCAGGCGGCCGTGCGCGCTCCCGACCTGCGCGGGAGCGTAGCACCGCCGGCCGATCCGGCCGCAATTTGTCGCCGACCCACAGACCTGCCACGCCTCACTGCGAGGGAATCTCGCCCGCACCGCGGCAGTTGCCTCGCAGCCCCGCTGCTTCAGCTTCGAAGCCGGTGGTACCTTCGGAGAGGCTGCCATGCTCACCCGCCAAGACCTGCGCGAGCTCGTCATCTTGACCGCCCTCGGCGCGGTCGTCGGCCTCGTGCACCTCGGTCTGCGGCCCGAGCTCCCGGTCCTCGCCGAGCCGGCCACGGCCTGCACCCTCGACGACTCGCCCGAGCCCACCGAGCCCGAGCCCGTCGCGCCCGCCGCCTCGATGGAGCCGGCCCTGCCAATGACCCCGGTCAGCTCGCCCGCAGGCGGTGCTCCGTGACCACGCCTGTCCCGACCGACATGTCCCAAAGGCCAGCCCTCTGGGAGACCCTCGCATGGCTCGCGCGCCTGGTGCTGGCCGGCGTGTTTCTGGTCGCCGCGGTGCCCAAGCTCCTGGACCCCAACGCCTTCGCCGCCGCGATCGCCAACTTTCGCGTGTGCCCGGAGTCCATGGTCAACGCGATCGCTACCGTGGTCCCCGCGCTGGAGCTGTGCGGCGCGCTGGCCCTGCTGACCCCGTGGCGCCGCGGCGGCGCGCTGCTCTTGGGTGTATTGCTCATCGCCTTCACCGCGCTGCTCGCGTCCAGCCTGGCCCGCGGCCTCGACCTCGACTGCGGATGTTTCGGCGGGGGCGCGCAGGCCGACCCGGTGAACGCGCTGGACCTGCTGCGAAACGCCGGCTTGCTCGCGCTCGTGGTGCTGGTGCTGGTCCCGAAGCGCGTGCGCTAGCCCACCGCGGCGCGCCGACGAGTGGTCCGGCCTCGCGTGGTAGATCGGGCCGTGATGACCGGCACGCCCTACCTCCTGAGCATCGACCACCTGCTGAGCGAAGAGGAGCGACTGGTATGGAAGTCGGCGCGGGACTTCTGCGAGCGCCGCGTCGCCCCGGTGATCGAGAAGCACTACGAGCACGCCACCTTCCCGCGCGAGCTCATCGCCGAGTTCGCCGAGATGGGCTTCCTCGGCGCGCCACTGCAGGGCTACGGCTGCGCCGGCATGGGCCCGGTCGCCTACGGCCTGACGATGATCGAGCTCGAGCGCCAGGACAGCGGGATCCGCAGCTTCTGCTCGGTGCAGTCGGCGCTGGCGATGTACCCGATCCACGCGTTCGGCGACGAGGCGCAGCGCGAGCGCTGGCTGCCCGGCATGGCCCGCGGCGAGGTCATCGGCGCGTTCGGCCTCACCGAGCCCAACTCCGGCAGTGATCCCGGCTCCATGCGCACCCACGCTCGCCAGCACGAGGCCGGCGGCGACTACGTGCTCTCGGGCCAGAAGTTTTGGATCACCAACAGCCCGATCGCCGACGTGATGATCGTGTGGGCCAAGACCCTCGAGTTCGGCAGCGACACCCCCGTCATCCGCGGCTTCCTGGTCGAGCGCGGCATGGCCGGACTGTCGACCCCGGAGACCAAGGGCAAGCTCAGCCTGCGCGCCTCGATCACCGGCGAGATCGTGCTCGACGAGGTGAAGGTCCCGAAGCAAAACTTGCTGCCTGGTGTCTCCGGCCTCAAGGGCCCGCTGAGCTGCCTCACGCAGGCCCGCTACGGCATCGGCTGGGGCGCGCTCGGGGCCGCGATGAGCGTCTATGAGCGAGCCCGCCGCTACACCATCGACCGCGTGCAGTTCGGCAAGCCGCTCGCCGGCTTCCAACTGACCCAGCAAAAGCTGGTCGAGCTGCACAACGAGATCGGCAAGGGCCTGCTACTCGCCTACCACTTCGGTCGGCTCAAGCAGGACGGCAAACTCAGCCCGGTGCAGGTCTCGTACCTCAAGCGAGACAACGTCCGCATGGCGCTCGAGGCCGCCCGCACCGCCCGCTCGATGTTCGGCGGCAACGGCATCATGGGCGAGTTTCACGTCATGCGGCACATGTGCAACCTCGAGACCGTGTTCACCTACGAGGGCACCCACGAGATCCACACGCTGGCGATCGGCCGCGCGATCACCGGCCTCGACGCGTTCACATGAACGATGAGGGCGATGAGGGCGATGAGGGCGATGAAGGCGATGAGGGCGATGGCCCGCTGCTACCAGAACCGCAGCGGGATCACGCCAGTGGAGATCAGCCCGCACAGCAGCAGCGACAGCGACAGCGACAGCACGAAGAATCCGGTCGACGGCGGCGAGGCCTGACCGAGGCCAGGCCCGCCGGTGGCCGCGCCATGGCACGAGCAGTCTCGATGGTCATGAAGCTTCATACGGACGCAACCGGACTTTACCACGCGGGCCAGCCGCAGACGCAAGCGACCTCCCCGTGCCGGGGCATGTGAGTCAGGGCTCGCGCCGCCGCTGCTGCGCTTCGCAGCGGGCACGCAGACGACCCGTGGGCGTCCGCGCGACGAAGCGCGAGGCAGCACGCGCCCTCTGGCCGGGCTGGCCACGCCGGCAATTTCGGTCAGGCACGCTGTCCTTCGCGGATAACGGTCTCGCCAGCGCCCGGGACTTCGGCTAGGTTGCCGGGCGATGGTCCATCCGGTCCAGAGTGTCATCGAGTCGCTGTACGCGGCCGGCCGCTGCCCACGGCTGCACGTCAACGCGACGCACGCCTCCGTGGTTTGCCCGGAGGAGATCCGGCACCAGTGGAAGGAGCGGCTGATCATCGACCTCGACTCGAGCTACCCGCTCGACCTCACCTTCGGACAGACCGGCATCGCCGCCAACCTGTCCTTCGGCGGCCTCGTCACCCGCTGCTCGTTCGCGTGGGAGGCCATCTACGTCGTCATGGACCGCGCCACCGGCCGCGGCATCGTGCTCGACCGCCACGTGCCCGAGTCCGTGCGCCGCCAGTCCGGCGCCGCCGCCCCGGCCGCCCGCCTCGACGCCGACGGCGAGCCCATCCCCGAACGCCCCGAGCTGCGCGCCGTCTCGATGGAGCCCGACGCCATCGAGATCAGTCAGACCCCCGCATCCGCTGCTGCCTCCGAGGCCGAGGCGGCTGCCGCTGCTTCAGGTGCTTCCGCTGCTTCAGGTTCTTCCGCCGCGGCGGCTGCGTCGGATGAATCCTCGGGCGAGCCCGAGAAGCCCGCGACCCCGGCGACCGACGAGACCCAGGTCAAGAAGCGCCGCGCCGCCTTCCGCGTGATCGACGGCGGCGGTTGAAGGCGCGCGCATGAAGATCGCCGGCCTCGTCCTGCTGATCCTCGCGCTGGTGCTCGGCGGTCTGTGGATCGCCTACGTGAGCGCCCCGGAGCCCGAGCTGGTGTGCGAACACAAGATCGCCATCACCCTCGCGGAGGCCGGCGACCAGCACGGCCCGGCCGTCGACAATCTGCTCGACCAGCTCAAGCTCCAGTGCGTCAAGGAGAAGCGCAAGCTGCTCCAACTGCGCGGCAAGCTCGTCTACGCCCGCCAGGCCAAGTGCATCCTCGCCGCGACCACGCTGTCCGCGGCCGAGAAGTGCGGCTGAGCCGGCCGAGCCGCGCATGACCTTTCCCGCGCCGGATCCCGAGGATCCGCGGAGCAGCGTGGTTATACTCCGCGCCGCCATGTCGACCCAGTTCATCCCGAGCGGCCTCGCGTTCCCGAAGCGCAGCACTGCGGCCCCCGTCACTGCTCCCGCCACCGAGGACGACGAGGCCAGCACGTACAAGCTGCACCGCCGCTTCGATCGCATGGGTCGACTGGTCGGCGACACCGGCATGGCCCGCCTGTTCGGCGCGCACGTGATGGTGGTTGGCCTCGGCGGCGTCGGCAGTTGGGCCGCCGAGTCGCTCGCGCGCTCTGGCGTCGGCAAGCTGACGATCGTCGACTTCGACCTCATCTGCGTCACCAACGCCAACCGCCAGTTGCACGCGCTGCGCGGCACCACCGGCAAGCAGAAGGCCGCCGTGATGGCCGAGCGCCTGCGCCTCATCAACCCGCGCTGCGAGGTCGTGCCCGAGGCCGTCTTTTACAACAGCGAGTCGAGCGCGGCCCTGCTGGCCCACGCGCCCGACCTCCTCATCGACGCGATCGACAACCTCGCCGCCAAGACCCACCTGATCGCCACCTGCCGCGCCCGCAAGATCCCGCTGGTCGTCTGCGGCGGCGCCTCCGGGCGCATGGACCCGACCCAGATCCGCATCTCGGATCTCAACGCGGTCGGCCATGACCCGTTCCTCGCGGCCACCCGCAAGTTCCTGCGCCGTGACTATGAATTCCCGGGCGGCGACAAGGCCGCCTGGGGCATCTCCGCGGTCCACTCGCTCGAGCTCCCGGCCGACCCCGTCGAGCTGCATTACGACAACGGCGAGGGCTTCAAGTGCGTGTGCCCGCACGGCGGCAACGACCTGCACGGCTGCATGCATCGCAACGTCATCCACGGCACCGCGAGCTTCGTGACCGGCGCGTTCGGCCTGGCCTGCGCGTCCGCGGCCGTGCGCACGCTGCTCGGTCAACCAGTCGGCTGAGTCTGCCGAGTCGGCAACGGAAGCGCGGGAACGCGGGGCCGTGCTACCGTGTGGTGATGGCAACCTGCGGATCGCTGTGGCTCCGGAGCACGCTTCTGCTGGCCCTTGGTGTGGGTTGTAGGTCACATGTCCCGAAGGACAGTCCTGGTACGGCTCCGCCTGCTCCGGTGGTGAGCATCGCAGTTGCGAAGCCCCTCCCGCCGCCGGACCGCGACGGCGACACGATCCCCGACGCGCGCGACGCTTGCCCCGACGAGCCCGAGGACCTCGACCAGTTCGAAGACGACGACGGCTGCGTCGACCGCGACAACGACGGCGACAACATCCCCGACGCGCACGAATGGAAGGACGGTCGCTGGACCAACTGCGACTTCAGGACGGCAGACGGGATCGAAGTCGACTGTCGCAACCTGCCCGAGGACTTCGACGACAACGACGACCTCGACGGCTGCCCCGAATTCGTCTCGTATGACGGACCGGCGCCGCTGGTGACGCTGCATTATCGCCGACCCGGACGGCTCTCGGCCGCCGAGCTCGCTCCCCTCGATCAAGTGGCGCGTCGGCTCCGTGAGGAGCCCGAGCTGCGCGCGTGGATCGACGCCCATGTCGACCGGCAACGCGACCAGAAGGCCGCCAAGCGGATCTCACGGACGCTCGCCGAGACGGTGCTCGCCGCGCTCGTCGAGCGCGGAGTCGCCGGCGACCGCCTCGAGCCGCGTGGCATGGGCGATCAGCTACCTGCTGCAGCCGGGAACAACGCTCGTCGCGTCGAGATCTTCCTGCGCGACGGATGTGACTCCGGGGGACCATGTCGGCGCGAGATCCTGTGTCAGTAGGCGACCGGAATAACGCGAACCGGAACCGCCGCCTCGAATTCGACGTCGTCGGCCCGGAGTCGTTCTCCGTGCGCACCGAGCTCGTGTGCAAGTGAAACTGGACGTGTCGGCACCTCAGAACGGGTCGCTAAAATACTCCTCGACGTCGCACAAGGCGTCCGGAGGGGTTTTACTCCACGCCTTAAAGCACAGGAACTTCGCGTCGACGTCGGGCTTGGTCTTGCAGTCCTCGAAGTACGCGGCGTCCTTGACCTCCATCATGCCCGCGTCATAGTCCGTGCCGCCGAGGTCGATGAAGTCCCACGAGCGCCCGACGCCCTGACGGGCCTCGCCGATCTCGACCCACGCACCGGAGCTCTCGGAGCCGTTAGAGCCGATCTCCCACCACACCAGCCCGGGCGTGCCGGCGATCAACTGGTCGATCGCGCAGTCGAGGGCGGCCTCGTCGACAGAGAAGGTGCCCCAGCCGCAGCCAGGGGTGTCCATCCCGACATTGACATCGCAAAACGCCACGACGTCTTCACAGCCGCCGGCGTGCGAGCAAGTGTACGAACCAACACCGTGGGCCTCGGGGTCGATGCACTTGCACGCGGGCGACGGCGGCGGCATCTCCGGCCCGGTGCTCGACGAGGCGCCGGTGGTGGTCGGCTCGACCGTACCGGACGTGGTCGGCTCGCTGGTCCCGGAAGTGGTCGCCGTGGTCGTCACCTCGCTCGTACCGGTCGTGGTCGGTTCACTCGTGGTCGACCCACTGGTCGTGCCAGGGTCCGTATCCCCGCTCTCCTTGCCGGGGCAACCGGCGGTCATCGAGCCCAGGATCATGAGTAGAGGCCAGCGTCGAAACGACATCGCGGGATCCTACGACGAAACCCTGCGCCGTGGATGTCGCTCATGCTCGTCGCGTCCTCGAGACCGCGCGCCGACAGTGACGCCGACAGGCGCCGACCCTCGCGGGCGGCGCCTGTCCTTTTGAACCTGTCCCTTAGTACCGCCGCGGGCCCGGGGGCGGCGGCGCGTACTGGTTATGCCGCTCGTTGTCCTGCGGGAACGGCTGCGGGGGGTACAGCGGGGGTGGGTTGCGGTAGACGGGGTCGACCGACACGCCGCGCGCGCGCAGGCCGTCGAGGCTGTCGTAGTACACGGTGAGCAGCGAGTCGGGGCGGCGCTTGTGTTTGCGGGTGAAGCTGACCTCGCGCACCGAGCTGTAGGTCGACTCGCCGTATTCGGTGCCGAGGCGATTGCTGCGGGGGTGCGCCATCTCGGCCTCCTCGTAGGCGTCGTCACGGTCGTATGCCCGGCTCGCGCCCGCGCCGGAAGACGGCGACGGCGACGGCGCGTCAGCGGACTTGGACGCGGGCGCGCTCGACTCGCGCTTGTAGTCGTAGCCACCGGCGTCGCCGCCGTAGGGCTCGTAGTACGGGCGCGTAGCGATCGGGACCGGCGGCGGCGGCGACGGCCGACGACGCGCCTGGTACTCCTTGAACACCGCCACACCGATCACGCCGACGTGTTGACCGCTGCCGCGACGAGCCGAGTAGCTGTTGCCGATGTCCGTGAAGCGAAACGCGGCGACCTGGTCGAGCGACTGGCGAAAGCCCTCGATGACCACCGAGCCGTACGGGTCCATCACGTAGCCGCGCTGGGACTTGTAGTTGCCGAGCTGGCCGGACACCACATCGCGGCCGTCGACGGTGACGACCGCCTCGACGCGCTCGCCGGTGTTGTTTCGCAGGCGGAGGTTGTAACGCGCGCCGTTCTGGCCGGCGACGTACAGGGAGCCGCTGTGCCAAAACGTCTGGATCGTGCCGCCGCTGGGGCTCTCGAGGTTGACCGCGACGTCCTGGGCCGGCTGCGGCGGGTGGTAGTGCTCGGTGTTGGTCCACGGCTGGTGGGCCTCGGCGACCCCGGGGCTGCACGCGAACACGGTGGTGCCCAGCATCAGGGTCGACAGCAAACCGAGGGTGGTGGTCTTCACGGGTGTTCGCATGGTCCGGGTCTCCGCAGCCGCCGAAGTACGGTCGTCGAGGGGCTTCGATCTGCCCAAACGCTGGCCCGCGGGGCCTCCTTACACCGCAAAAAGCGGTCCCCCGAGCGCCGTTGCTGGTGGCCCTCGGGCGCGCGCTCGCGTAGCCTCCGGCGCCATGGTTCGCCGCGCCCGCCTCGCTCCGCTGCTCATCTGCCTCGTCGCCGTCGGGGCCCTCGGAGCCTGCAAGGGGAAGGGAAAAGGCAAGCCACCAGAGGCCGGCTCGGCGCAGGAGAGCGCGGCGATGGGCAGTTGGAGCGCCTGGCTCGACCTGGGACCCCTGCTCGAGGTCGCGCGCAGCCACGCCCCGCCGAAGACCGTCGTGGCGATCGAGCAGGCCTCGAAGCTGCTACGTGATGGCAAGGCCAAGACCGCCGACAAGGGCCTCGCCATGGCCGCCGACAGCGAGGGCCGGCACTGGGTCTCGGTCGCGCGGGCCGACCTCGCGGCCCTCTACTTCACGCGATGCATCCGCGGCGTGGTCTGGCGGCTCGAGGACCTGAGCCCGAAGACCCAGCCGACCCGCCGCAGCGACTTCAGCGAGGACACGAAGATCGAGGCCGGCGACGTCTCCGTCGAGGCCCTGCTCACCAACCTCGACCTCGCCGTCGCCGCCAAGCAGCCCGCGCTGCAGATCCAGGCCCGCATCGCTCGCGCCCGCGTCACCGCCTACTCCGCCCGCTGCGCCGCCAACGATGAGGTCGCCCAAATGTCCGAGGGCATCCTCAAGACCGACCTCGCCACCCTCGCCGCCGAAGGCCACCTCACCCCCGACCTCGCCTATCTGTGGGCCGGCGTGCAGATGGCCGAGTACTCCGGCGCCGCCGCCAAGCCGTTCCTCCTGCTCGCCAAAGACGGCGGTTACACCGACCCCGCGCTCACCTATATGCTCGGCGTCATCGCGCTCGAGCAGCGCGACCTCGGCCCCGCCGACGCCTACGCGATCGAGGCCGCGAAGGTGTACGAGAAGCTCGGCGACAAGGACCAGCACGCGCAGTCGCTGTTCCTGCGCGGTGAGGTGGCCCGCGCCCGCAAGGACCCCGCCGCCGCCCGCAAGCACTACGAGGCCGCGCAGCAGCTCGCGCCCGGACATCCCGCGGCGGTGCTCGGCGTGGCCCGCATCGTGCTCACCGCCGAGGGCACCAGCCGCGCGATCGCCTACATCCAAAAGGTCCTTCCGCAGATCGTCCTCACCGGTCCGCTGGCGGGCGACCGCCTGCGGATCGCCGCCAGCAACCTCGAGGCCCTGTCGATGCTCGCCACCGAGAGCGAGATCGCAGCGCTGTGTCGCGACGCCATGCTCGTGGAGGTCGAGCTCGAGCCGGACCTCGTCCGTCGCGGCCTGCGCTACTTCATCGCCGCCACCCTCGACGCCCGCCTCGGCGAGTACACCCACGCCCGCGCCCACGCCCTGCTCGCCCGCGACGAATTCGTCGCCGCCCCCGACGTGCCCGTGCCCGTCGACGTCGCCGCCTTCCTCGAGCGCCTCGACGCCGTCGCGCCAGGCGGTTGAGAGCTCAGACGATGACGCCGGCCTGCGCGTCCTCGGGCAGGTGCTCGAGCGCCGCGATCAATTGGGTCTTGAACGCCGCCGCGATCTTCTCGAACAGCGCCTGCGCCTGGTCCTTCGGGCCGCCCGCGTCGACGAAGGCGTCGTACTCGAGCCGCGCGTACTCCAGCATCGTCACCGGGCCCGACTGCAGCGACAGCAGCGGCCACACGTAGCGCTCCACCGAGTGCTCCGCGGTCGGAGGTAAGTGCCAGCGGTTGGCGAGCATGAAGCGGTCGTGGCCCTCGAGCGCGGTCGTCAGCGGCACGCCGAGCTTGGTGATCACCGCGTCGCGCGAGGCCAGCAGGCGCTGCTGCACCTTGAACGCCTCGAGCCGCTCGCGGCGGTTCTGCGAGGTGTAGCGCGGGTCGTCGCGGCGAAACCCGAGCCACGACAGGAACTCATGGTTATGCCGCCAGGCCAGCCGCTGCGCCTCGATCTCGGCGACCAGCTTGGCGATGCGGTTGGAGTGGCGGCGCTTGAGCGACACCCCGGTCTCCGTCATCATCTCGCGGATCTCCCGCGAGAACAGCGACAGCGAGGTCTTGCTAAACACCTCGTCGAGGGCCTCGAGCGCGAGCCCGACCCCGAGCCCGACGTGCGCCGCGATCTGGATCGTCGTCACGACGATGCGCTCGTACAGACCCGGCATCACCTGCCCCAACTGGTCCTGCGCCACGGCCTTCACCTGTGTCAGCGCCTCCTGCTTGGCCGCGGTGAGGCTGCGCCGCAGCTCCGCCACCGTGGGGTCGAAGCCCGGGTTATTCGCGTGTGCGAGGAACACTTCCTTTGCCGAGACCATGGCGGCCCACCTTAGGCAATAGTCGCCGCACTGGCTATGGCCCCGGGCCATCGATGCCACGCGAGCCACAGATCCCATAGGACGGTCAATTGCGAGCCCACGGATGCGGGTGGCCCCGGGGATCTCGTGTAAGGTCCTGCTGCCGGGCCACGTTCCTCGCTCGCCTCCCCGGCAGACCCGATGCCGGCACCGAGGCGTTCCCCGCCGCCGGATCTCTCACCATGACCATGCTGCACGCGCGACGCTTCCTGTCCTCCTGCCTCTCCCTGGCGCTGGTCACAGCCTGCAACCCCGGCACGCCGGTGAGCACCGCGGCGACTCCCGCCGATAAGCCCGCTGGCCCCACCGATGCCACGCCGACACCGGTCTCGCCGCAGGTCACCGACCCTGTCGCCGAGCTCACCGCCGTCCACGGCCCGGCCGGCGCCCGCACCGAGGACCTGGCCGAAGGGACATTCCTCGGCGCCGGCGCCAAGCTGCGCGCTGGTCAGGTCCTGCTGGTCCCCCGGGGCACCCTCGCCGAGCTCAAGCTGATGGACGGCACCGTCTTGCGGGTCAACGAGGACAGCCGCGTGCTGCTGCCGGACGCCCCCCGCGGCCGCGACCTCGAGCTGCGCAGCGGCGAGTTGGTGGCGATCGTCGCCGACGGCCAACAGCCGCTCAAGGTCAAGGTCGGCGAAGATACCCTGGAGATCACCACCGGCGAGGCCCGGGCCCTCGCTCGCGGCGACCGCCACAACTTCGACGTCGTCTACGGCGCGGCCACCCTGCGCAGCGCGGGCCAACAGGTCGCCATGACCCCCGGCGCGCACCTCGAGACCCCGCTCGCGCCGACCCCGGGCGCTGGCGGCCAGCCGGCGCAACCAGTCCAGCCAGAGATCAGCCTGCGTCCGCTGGAGGACACCGCGTGGTCGCGGACCTTCGAGATCGCCGCCGCGATGGCCGACGCCGTGCCGCCCGGCGTCGGCAGCCTGACGGCCCGCCGCGCCGGCACCCAGACCGAGTTACACAAGCTCGCGCTCACCGATCAAAAGGTGAACGTCGCGATCTCGGGCCGCATCGCCCGCACCGAGGTCGAGCAGACCTTCTTCAACGAGGCCGGCGAGGTGCTCGAGGGCACATATCGGTTCCCGCTGCCCGCCGACGCCTCGATCTCCGGCCTCTCGCTGCTGGTCGGCGACGTGTGGATGAACGCCGAGATGCTGGAGAAGGAGCGCGCCCGCGAGATCTTCCGCAAGATCGTCGACGCCACCGTCCCGCGCGACCCGGCGCTGCTCGAGTGGGAGCAGGGCAACATCTTCAAGATGAAGATCTTCCCGATCCCCGGTCGCGGGGAGCGAAAGATCCGGATCTCGTACACGCAGGTGCTGCCGACCATCGGCGACACCCTGCGCTACCGCTACCCGATCGCCGGTGCCAGCAGCGGCGCCACCGGCGACGAGATCGGCAACTTCGACTTCACCGTCGCGATCGACAAGGCCGAGCTGCCGCCCGACGGCCTCGCCGCGATCGCCACGCCGATGGCCCAACTCGACCGCCGCGAGCTCCCCGATCGCGTCGAGCTCTCCACCCATCAACAGCGCTTCCGGCCCGTGTACGACCTCGGCGTCGACATCCCGCTGACGAAGACCGACCTGCGCCAGCACGCCGAGACCTACCTCGATCGCGACGGCCAGGCCTACTTCATGCTCGCGCTCAAGCCCGACCTGAAGCTGCCCGCCAGCGATCGTCCGGTCCACTACGCCTTCGTCCTCGACCGCAGCCACAGCATGACCCCCGAGCTGTGGACCGTCGCGCGCAGCATCCTCCAGGCCACCGCCAGCACGCTCGGTCAGGACGACCGCATGACCGTGCTCGCCTGCGACTCCGCCTGCGACGCCGCCCCGGGTGGCCTCGCGCCCGCCGCCCAGACGATGGCCGGCGTCGACAGCTTCCTCGACCAACAGCTCCTCGCCGGCGCCAGCGACCTCGGCGGCATGATGCGGTCCGCCGCCGAGGCCCTGCACGGCGCCGACTCCGGGGTCGCGGGCCCCGAGCCCGAGCGGCTCATCATCTACCTCGGCGACGGCAACCCCAGCGCCGGCGAGCTCGCGCCCGACGAGCTCCTGCGCCACCTCGAGAAGCCGCTCACCGGCACCCGCGTGCAGGCCATCGCCCTCGGCGCGCGCTCCGACCTGCTGTTCCTCGACGCCCTCACCCGCCGCACCGGCGGCGACATCCTGCGCGCCGACGCCAAGGACGACCTGCGCGGCCTGGTCCGCGAGCTGCGTCTACGCGCCGAGGTCCCGGTCGCGCGCGACGTGCAACTGACGCTGCCGCGCGGCATGGAGTACGTGCACCCGCAACGGTTGACGGCCCTGCGCCCGGGCGACACCGTGCTGCTGGTCGGCAAGCTCAGCGGTCCGGTCCACGGCAACCTCGAGCTTCAGGCTTCCGGTCCTTCGGGACAGGTCGTAAGGGACAGCTTCCAGGTCGACCTCGAGCCGTCGCCGACCGCCGAGGGCGCGCGTCACACCCACCTGCCGCGCACCTGGGCGCGCTTCGAGATCGACGATCTGACGGCCAACAAGGGCCACGCCGCGCGCGCGGAGATCATCGACTTGTCGCGGCAGTACACCGTGCTCTCGCGCTACACGGCGCTGCTCGTGCTCGAGAACGACGCGATGTTCCGCGAGTTCAACGTGGTGCGGCAGGCCGGCAAGACCACCGGCTGGAACGGCCAGCTCCCGACCGGCACCGGCACCAGCCAACTGGGCAGCGCCCCCGCGGGCCAGGTCGCCACCAAGGACAGCGCGCACGCCCCGATGCCCAGCGCACCGCCGCCCCCGAGCCCGAGCCCGGTCTCGACCCCGAGCCCCGAGCCGACCGACGCCAGCTCGGCCCGCGAGTCCGCGAAGCCGGCACCCGCACCCAAGTCCGCCGAGGTCAAGGGTGACGCCGCGAGCAGCCGCGTCGAGCGTGACGCCGAGCTCCAGGAGGTCCCCGATCCCTCGCGGCGCAAGGAGGCCGAGCAGGCCGACGAAGAGGCGCCCGCCGAGAAGAACAACGACCTCGACGACGAGCTCGCCGGGCCCGCGGACGCCAGCCCGAGCCCGCGCTCGCCCCCCGCCGCCGACAAGAAGGCCAAGGCCGAGGCCAAAGCGCCGAGCAAGTCCCGCGCCGACGATCCCATGAGCGGCGACGGCTACGGCAGCTCCAGCAGCGGCGGCCTCGCGTCCCCCGGCCGTCGCTTGCCCGCGCAGTGGAAGATCAGCGCCGCCGGTCCGCCCACCAGCGACCTGCTCGCCAAGCTCGAGACCATGCGCCAGCAAGTGCTGCGCGACACCACCAGCCGCCCCGCCCACCGCAAGCTCGTGCAGAGCGCGGTCCGGGCCGGCGCGCCCGAGGCCTTCACCTACGCCACCGCGTGGTCGCAGGCCGACCCCGACCACGCCCCCGCGCTGCTCGCCGTCGCCGACCTGCTCGCCGCCCGCAGCGACCCCGCGGCCCTGCGCGCCTACGGCTCCGCCGTCGAGGTCAACCCCTTCAACCTCAAGCTGCAGGCCCGCCTCGCCGACGCCTACGCCAGCAAGGGGGACATCACCCGCAGTTGCGCCCATCGCCGCGCCGTCGTCAGCATCGACCCCGTCAAGGCCGACAACCACCTGCAGCTCGCCCGCTGCCTGGTCACGCTCGGCCGCCAGGACCTCGTCCTCGACGCGATCGGTGACGGCCTCGGGCGCGCCAAGGGCAACGTCGCCGAGCTGCGCGCCTCGCAGGCCGGCCTGCGCCCGGCCAGGATCCGCCCGGTCACCGGCAACCTCAAGGCGACGCTGAGCTGGACCGGCGCTGGCGACCTCGATGTCGCCTTCATCGACAACCGCGGCCGCCGGCTGTCGGCGCTGCGCCCCGAGGGTGTGACCGTCGAGCAGCTCGGCAACGGCGAGACCGCCGGTCTGGCGAGCGTCGCGGGCACGGTCACCGTGGAGGTCACCCGCTTCAGCGGCCAGGGCCCCGTCTCGGGCGAGCTCAAGCTGCGCACGCCGGAGACCACGCGCGTGTTCCCGTTCACGATCGACCAGGGCACGCTGCGGCTCGCCAACGTCACCTTCACGAACTATGCCTATCGCGGCGGCTGGTGACCGGAGCATGTCTCTTCGGACAGGTGCATTCGCGGTGTTCGCCGCGCTGACGGCCTGCGCCAGCACGGCCACCACGCCGACCACCGGTGTGGTGGTCGACCCGGAGGCCCCGCAGGTCACGCCGCACGGTGACCTGGAGATCCTCCGCCACCGCGCCGCGATCGGCCTCGCGGCGGACGTGCGCGCCGAGCTCGCCCCGCGGATCGCCGCGGCCGGCGACCGCCCGGGGCCCGACCCCGGACGCGACGCCCTGCGCGCCCTGGCGATCGAGCTGGCGCTCGTGCAGGGCGACGCCGACGCGGCCCAGGCCGAGCTCGAGCGCCTCGATCGCACGATCGCCGGCCAGGGCGAGGCCGCCAGCGCCGAGCTGCGGGCCCTCGCCGCCACCCTGCGCGGCGCCTGGCTGTTCGACGCCCGCCGCTACACCGACGCCCGCAGCAGCCACCTGCGGGCCCTCGTCGCGCTCGAGCAAACCGGCGGACGACCCCAGCGCGCCACGCAGAAGGGCGTCGCCCTGCGAGCCCTCGCCCGCGACCAGCTCGCGCTCGGTGAGGCCGAGACCGCCGTCAACACGCTCGGCAAGGCGATCGCGATCCATCGCGACGACCCCGAGGCGCACATCGAGCTGCACGAGGACCTCCTGCTCGCCGTCGACGTCATGATCGCCGTCAAGCAGCCCGACGAGGCCGTCATCGTCTCGAGCGACGCCTACAACCAGGCGCTCGCGAAGTTCGGCTCCGACACCTTGCCGCACGCCGAGGCCCTGCTGATGGTCGGCGCCGCGACCCTCGCCAAGGGCGACAGCGGCGCGGCGGGGAGCGTCCTCGCCGACGCGCGCGCCATCCTCGACAAGCTGCAAGCCGATCGCAGTGACCCGCGCTTCCCGGTCTCGGCGCGCGCGCTGAGTCGCTGCGACGCGCTCATGCAGGCGCTGACGTCGAACCCCGCAAGCTCGACGATCTAAACCTTTCCCTTGGGTCCGGTCACGACGGACCCGGGACCCGCCGCCGTGCGCCCGATTTTCGCACGATGGGGCGCGTAGGCGGGTGTTTGGCCGGCCGTGCAAGAAATTGCGTGCCCGTCGCGAACACCGCCTGGACCCGTGATCGACATCACGGGAGAGCGTCGCGAGCGTCACGGGGGCGAGGCGGTGGATCGCGGACGCGGCGCATTCTGGCCGCGTACTTGAGCCCTGGCGCGGGACCGGGGTACCGTGGCGGCTCGTCATGGCCGGACCATCCTCCAACTCGACCGTCAATGGACCCGAACACGAGCGGGTCCGCAGCGCGCCAGCGGGCGGCGGGCTCCTGGGTTTCTTCCGCGACTTCCACAACAAGACGATCCTGTTTCGCCTCGGCGACTGGATCTTCGTCACCTACGGGCTGATCGCCGGCATCGCGTTCTTCTTCGGCTTCAGCACGACCGTCTGGTACCTGGCGATGATCGGGCAAGACCCCGCCGTGACCGCGGCCGTGTGCCTGTTCTTCGTCATCCCCGCGGTGCTCATGGCCTCGCGCGCGGCCAGCATCTTGCTCGAGTGGCGCGAGCTGTTCCGGCGCCCGCTGCAGACCCTGCTCAAGCCGGGATATATGCTACACGGCGGCATCTTCGGCGGCGTGATCGCGATGGCCGGCTACTCGCTGGCCGGCGGCCCGAGCCTGCCGCAGCTCCTCGACGGTCTCGGCTTCGCCATGCCGCTCGGCGAGGCAATCTGTCGGCTCGGCTGCTTCGTCTACGGCTGCTGTTGGGGCAAGCCGACCAACAGCCGCTTCGGCGTCCGCTACACCAGCGTGCACTCCAAGGTGATCCGCTTCCAGCCCGAGCTCCAGGGCGTGGCGATCCATCCCACGCAGATCTACGCGCTGACCGCCCACCTGGTCCAGTTCACGATCTTCTACGCGCTGCTGCCCTACAAGGCCTTCGACGGCATGTTCGCGGCGCTCTACCTGATCACCCACCCGATGATCCGCTTCGTGCTCGAGCGCTTCCGCCAGGACGATCGCGGCAAGCTCGGCAAGCTGACCCACAGCAACATCTACAGCTTCATGATGATGGGCATCGGCTTCATGGTGCTCGCCGTCGGCCTGTCGCCCGCGGGCACCAATCTTCCGATCGACGTCCACTTCCGCTTCGTCCACACCATCGTCGACGTCGAGGCGCTAATCTACTGCCTGCTGACCTTCTTCGTCGCCGCGGGCGCGTTCGGGGTCCACTACCGCAACGTCGGCTCGTGGCTCTCGAAGCCCTCCGGCGGGGTCACCCCGTCCGTCGACGAGCTGAGCATGGGCGCTGCCATCCGCGATGGCGGCCGCGCCGACGGCCGCGACCCCTGCGATCACCACGAGCCTTGAGCCTTGAGCGACCCCACCCTCGACCTTCCCGTCACGCATGACGGGTCATCCGCGCACGACCAGTTGATCGCAGAGGTGGCCCGTCGGCGCACCTTCGCGATCATCAGCCACCCCGACGCCGGCAAGACCACGCTGACCGAGAAGCTGCTGCTCTACTCGGGCGCGATCCAGTTGGCCGGCGCGGTGCGGGCCAAGAAGTCCGGGCGCGCGACCACCTCCGACTGGATGGAGATGGAGCGCGAACGCGGCATCTCCGTCACCACCTCGGTGATGAGCTTCGAGTACCCGCACCCAGAGATGCCCGCCGACGCGCCGCCGGTGCAGGTCAACCTGCTCGACACGCCCGGCCACGCCGACTTCGGCGAGGATACGTACCGGGTGCTCACGGCCGTCGACGCCGCGCTGATGGTCATCGACGGCGCCAAGGGCGTCGAGGAGCGCACCGAAAAGCTCATCGAGATCTGTCGCCTGCGCGACACCCCGGTCGTCACCTTCGTCAACAAGTACGACCGCGAGTGCCTCGACCCGCTCGAGCTCATGGGCGACATCGAGAAGAAGCTCGGCATGACCTGCGTGCCGCTGACGTGGCCGGTCGGCATGGGCAAGCGCTTCAAGGGCGTCTACGACCTCCAGCGCCATCGCATGCACATGTTCGCCGCGCAGGGCCACCACAAGATCCAGGAGGGCATCTTGGTGGAGGGCCTCGACGACCCGAGGCTCGACGAATTGCTCGGCGACCAGGTCGACGAGCTGCGCATGGCCGCCGAGCTGCTCGGCGGCGCCAGCCAGCCGCTCGACCGCGCGGCCTTCCTGGCCGGCAAGCAGACCCCGCTGCTGTTCGGCTCGGCGATGAACAACTTCGGCGTCCGCGAATTGCTCGAGGCCTACATCCGCCTGGCCCCCGGCCCGCTGCCGCGCCAGGCGATCACAGGCAGCGCCGTGACCACGCCGCCGGCCCCTGGCGAGCCGGTGCCCGTGCGCACGGTGTCGCCGACCGAGGACGCCTTCACCGGCTTCGTGTTCAAGATCCAGGCGAACATGGACCCGCAGCACCGCGACCGCATGGCCTTCATGCGCGTGTGCTCGGGCCGCTTCGAGCGCGGCATGCGAGCGTTTCATTGCCGGCTCGGCCGCGAGGTCGGCCTCGGCAACGCGACCACCTTCCTCGCGCGCGACCGCGAGATCGTCGAGGCCGCGTACGCCGGCGACATCATCGGCCTCCCGAACCACGGCACGATCAAGATCGGCGACGCGTTCACGGCCGGCGAGAGCCTGCGCTTCACCGGCATCCCCAGCTTCGCACCGGAGCTGTTTCGCCGGGTCCTGCTCAAGAGCCCGCTCAAGGCCAAGAGCCTGGCCAAAGGCCTGACGCAGTTGGCCGAGGAGGGCGCGATCCAGGTGTTCAAGCCGTTCATCGGCAGCCAGTTCATCGTCGGCGCGGTCGGCCAGCTCCAGCTCGAGGTGATGAAGCACCGCCTCAAAGGCGAGTACGACGTCGACGCCGACTACGAGGGCGTCGAATACTCGACCGCCCGCTGGATCACGCCGAAGACCGAGGGCAAGACGAAGCTCGACATCCAAAAGCTGATGGAGAACTTCCAGACCCGGAATCAGCAAAACCTCGCGACCGACAGCCACGGCGACCTCGCCTACCTGGCTCCGAATCGCTGGAACCTGCAAAAGGTCGAGGAGCGGTTCCCGGAGATCCGCTTCGCGGCGACCCGCGAGCACACCTGAGCCAGCGTCGGACCGGCGTTACACGCCTCAGGGCAGCGTGTACTCGCTGAAGAACGCCCACATCTCGTCGTTCGCCGAGAGGTCGGTGCTCGCGGCGCCGTAGGGGCAGACGGCCTGGCCGGGCCAGCAGTGGCCCATGCCCTCGAAGGTGCAGAAGCTGACCGCGACGCCGTCGTCGCAGACCTGGTGGCTCTCGCACGAGGCCTGGCCGGCCGTCTTGCCGGGCGTGCTCGGGTCGCTGCAGCCGTCGCGGTCGGCCCACTCTTCGAAGGTCTCGGGGGCGCTCTTGTTGAAGTTGCCGCCGCCGTTGTAGGCGACCAGGATGTCGGCGGTGCCGTTGAACATCATGACCGGGACGGCGCGACCGGGCTCGCAGGGCTCGGTGCCATTGACGGCCGACACCGGGGCGACGGCGGCGAAGATGTCGGCGGCCTCGCAGGCGAGGCGATGCGACATGAAGCCGCCGTTCGACATGCCGGTCGCATAGACCCGCCGGTCATCGATACACAACTGGGCCGCGAGCGCGGCGACCAGCTTGCGCACGAACCCGACGTCGTCGATCTGCTGGGTCATCGCGTTGCCGCAGCAGGCCCCGGCGTTCCACGAGGTGTCGATGCCCTGCGGATAGGCGACGATGAAGCCCTCGGCGTCGGCCTTCGGGTTCATCGCCGAGAACTGGCTCTGCTGCAGCGAGTTGGAGGTGAAGCCGTGAAAGTTGAGCACCAGCGGCGCCGGCACCACGATGTCAACGCTGGCCGGGATGTGGACCAGCGCGGTGCGCTTGAGGCCGTCGTGCTCGACCTCGACCGTGTGGTCTCCGGCGCCGAGCGAGCCGTCACCACAGTCGACCGCGCCAGTGGTGCCGTCCGTGGTCGCCGTGGTCGCGTCCGTGGTCGCGTCCGTGGTCGCGTCCGTGGCCCCGGTGGTCGCAGCGGTCGTCGGAGAGTCGGTCGAGGCGCCGGTCTCGTCCGGCGTCGAGGTCGGCGCGTCGGTGGTCGGCGCGTCGGTGGTCGGCGCGTTCGTGGTTTCGCCCGAGCCGGCCCCACCCGAGGAGCTGCTTGGGTCCGTCGCGCTACCGGGCTCGGGCTCGCCGCACGCGGCGAGCATGCTGACGATGGTCGATGCCGGAAGGAGGACGCGTCGATGCCACATGGCCCTGCATATTAGCCGAGCGGCTCACAGCCGGGCGGTCGGCATCGGACCTTGCCAGGTCGGCGCCTCGCTGTCGCCGCTGGCGCTGAGCGCCGCGAGCACCGCGTGTGCGCTGGCGAAGCGCGCCGCGGGGGTCTTCTCGAGCATGCGCGTGACGGCGGCATCCCACGCGACGGGGAGGTCGGGGCGCAGTTGCTTCGGCGGGACCACGGGGTCGGTGCAGTGGGCGAGGCCGACGGAGATCGGTGTAGCGCCACGAAACGGCGGGCGGCCGGTGAGGGCGTGGTAGAGCACGGCGCCGAGGGCATAGATGTCGGTACGCGCGTCGACGGCCCCGCCTTTGATCTGCTCCGGGGCCATGTACTCGGGCGTGCCGACGATCATGTTGGTCGCGGTCATGCCGGCGTGCAGGTCGGCGCGGGCGATGCCGAAGTCGATCAACTTCACCCGCTCCTGGGCGTCGATGAGGATGTTGGCGGGCTTGAGGTCGCGATGCACGACGCCGGCCGCATGCGCGGCAGCCAGACCCTCGCACAACTGGGCGAGGATCGGCCGCAGTTGCGAGGGCGTCAGCGTGCCGAGGCGCTCGATGCGGGTCGCCAGGCTCTCGCCGGTGACGTACTCCATCGACACGAACAGCAGGCCGTTCTCCTCGCCGAGGTCATGCATGCGCACGACGTTGGGGTGAGAGATCCTGCGGGCCATGCTGGCCTCGCGGCGCAGACGCTCGGCGGACCCGGGGTCGAGCAGCGCCATGCCGGCGATCACCTTGAGCGCGACCGCCTCGCCGAGCTGCTCATCACGCGCGAGGTACACGGCGCCCATGCCACCGGCGCCGAGCGGGCGCTCGATGACGAAGCGCCCTGCCACCTTCGTACCGGCCCGGATCTTCCCGTCGGCGAGGTTGCCGGCCTCCTCGGCTGCGGCCAGCGCCGGGCGACTCGCGCCGCCGGAGCCGGCGAGCGCGAGGCTCTGCGTGGCCAGGCGGTTGAACTTGGCGTTGAGCTCGAAGTCGACGTTGCAGATGATCGTCTCCAGCGCGCGTAGGCGCTGGTCGAGCTCGTTGCGCTGGGCCTCGAGGGCCTTGAGCTGACGGCCATCACCGTCGCCCCGCTCCAACTGCTTCATGCGGACCTCGTGCGCATACTTGAGGTAGCGCATCGCCACGATCGATCCGAAGACCGAGAAGAAGATGATGAACGGGACGAGGATCTCGGCCACGAGAGACCTAAATGCGGGCGAGATCTCGCTGCCCGTGAGAGCAGCGTCAGACCTTGATGCCGCGGCCCCGGATCTCGGCGAGCACGACGTCGATGCCACGCTTGTCGATGATCTTCATGCCGTGGCAACTGACGCGCAGCGAGATGAAGCGGTTCTCGCTGGGCACCCAATAGCGCTTGGCATGCAGATTCGGCATCGTACGACGGTGCGTACGGATGTGCGAGTGAGACACGTTCATGCCCGCGAGGGGGCGCTTACCGGTGACCTGGCAGACTTGCGACATGGACGAAGGGCCTTCGAGAGGAGGCGGGAGATAAACACTCGCGGCCGGGGAGTGTCAAGTCGCGGGCTGCCCGATGGCGGGCCACGAATGAGCGCATCCGCACCCCCGCTGGCCCTCGCGCCGGCCAACCGCGGTCATCGGTCGGTCAACCGACGGCGACCCGGTGATACCCTTCGCGCCATGGCGAACACGACCTACACCCCGATCGAGTACAAGGCCAACGACTACTCGGGCCTCAAGGGCCTGCACGGCATCACGGACGAGCAGATCGAGGTCCATCTCAAGCTCTACAACGGCTACGTCAACCGCACCAACGCGCTGCTGGCAAAGACGGCCAAGATGGCGAACGACGGCCAGCACGCCGACTCCAGCTACCAGGAGCTCAAGCGCCGGGCCGGCTGGGAGTGGAACGGCATGCGTCTGCACGAGTATTACTTCGACAACCTCGGTGCCAGCGGCGCTCTCAACCCGGCGCAGAGCCCGTTTGCGGCGCGCGTGGAGGCCCAGTTCGGCAGCGTCGACGCGTGGAAGGCCGACCTGATGGGCGTGGCCAAGATGCCGGGCGTCGGCTGGGCGATCACCTACCTCGACCCGAAGAACGGACAGATCTGGAACCACTGGATCAATCAACACGAGGTCGGCCACCCCTCGGGCGCCCTGCCGATGCTGGTGCTCGACGTGTGGGAGCACGCCTTCTCGGTGTATCGCAAGCCGACTGACCGCCCCGCGTACCTCGAGGACTTCTTCGCCAACGTGTGCTGGGACACCGTCGGCAAGCGCCTCACTGCCGCCGGGATCTGAAGTCCGTCGCGGACCAGCACCGACGAGGAGAGGCCGCCCCGCGACTGCGTGGGCGGCCTTCGCTCGTCGCGCGCGCGACGGTCACGCCACTACATTGCGGCGCCGCCGTCGATCCACTCCGTGATCGTGGCGAGCTCGGTGGGGGTGATCTCACCGACCTGCGGCATCTTGCCGCCGGAGCCCATCGGCACGTCGGCCTGGGTGTTGCTGATCTTGTGGAAGATGTAGCTCTGGCTCGAGTCGCCCGGCTCGACGTGGTCGAGCGAGGACGTCGACTTGACGTTGACCATCGCCGCGTAGGCCGCGGCCGCGTCCGAACCCATCATCAGGCCGCCGGAGACGCCGGCGGTGTGACACGGGGCGCACTTCACGCTGAGGATCGGGTCCCACACGTCGGCGGCGAAGCTGAGGCCACCAGCGGTGGTCATCTCGCCGGTCGTCTCGCCGGTCGTCTCGCCGGTCGTCGTCGGGTCCGTCGTCGTCGGCGTCGTGTCCGTCGTCGTGTCCGTCGTCGGGTTGGTGGTCTGGGCGTCGGTGGCGGCGCCGGTCGAGCCGTCGCTGGTGGTGCCGTCGCCGCCGTCACAGGCAGGGAGGGCGAGGAGCGCGGCGATCATCGTAAGAGCAGAGATCTTCATCGAGTGTGATTCCTTGTCAGGTGTAGGGGCAATGTATCTCAAGGTTGCGCGCCACCGGCGATCCACTCGTTAATGATGTCGAGGGTCGGCTGCGGCAGGGCCGGGGCGCCGAGCGGCATCTTGCTGCCGCTGCCGCCGACATCGTTTTGGGTGCCGTTGATCTTGTGCCACAAGTAGCTCTTGGCGCTGTCGCCCGGCTCGATGTGATTGAGCGGCGACTGGGAGGACATCACCCCGACCAGGTTCATGTACGCGGTGTCCACGTCGCCCATCTTCAGGCCGCCCGAACCAGGCGTGTGGCAGTCGCAACTGACCAGCGGGTTGAGGACCGGATAAACATCCACCGCCCAGCTCGGACCCAACGCGCCAGTCGTCCCGTCCGTGTCGCTGGCCGAGCCCGTCGTGCCAGGGTCGGTGCTGGTCGTCGGGTCGGTGCTGGTCGTCGGGTCGGGCCCGGTCGTGCTGGTGCCCGGCTCCGTCGTGCCCGGCTCCGTCGTGCCCGGCTCCGTCGTGCCCGGCGTGTCGGTGGTCGGTCCGGTCGTCGGGTCCGTGGTCGGGTCCGTGGTCGGGTCCGTGGTCGGGTCCGTGGTGGTGGCCGGGGTGGTGGCCGGGGTCGCGGCGGTCGTTGCATCGGAGGTCGAACCGCCGCCGTCGTCGCCACACGCGGCGAGCTGCAAACTGGTCAGGAAGGCGAGCAGGAGGGTATTACGATGGTGCATGGCGTAAGTCCGTGTCCAAGTTGGCGCGGTCGTGCCCGCCTGCGATGCGGCGGCCAGCCATGGTACCTGCGATCGTCCGCGAAAGCGGAAAATCGAGAACAGCGTCACGCGGGATCGTACGGCGCTCGAGCGGATGACAACCGATCACGCGATGAAGTGCGATGCGGCGCGGCGCGAATGAGAGACGCGACGCGGTGAAGAGCTGCGCGCCTTGCGAGCGGCCTCGGGGCTGCGCGCCGGCCTCGATCCACGCCTCGATCGTGGCGAGGTCTTTCGGCGACAGCGTGCCGCCCTGCGGCATCGGGTACCTGCGGTGGCCACCGAAATAAAAACGCCGCCTCGTCGGCGGCGTCCTCAGCAACTCAGCAAGCGTCACGCCTGCAGATGCAGCTCAGGGCTTGGCGCCGGCGGTGATCCACGCCTCGATCTTGGCGAGCTCGTCCGCGGACAGCATGCCGCCTAGCGGCATCTGGAGGCCGAGGCCGCCGACGTTGGCCTGCGTGTTGTTGACCTTGTGCCACAGGTAGCTCTTGCTGGTGTCGCCGGGCTCGACCTCGTCGATGCCGGGCACGGTCGGCGACGGCGCGTCGACGAGATCGGCGTAGGACTTCTCGGCGGTGAGGATCGGGCCAGCGGTCTGCGCGCTGCCAGTCTCGATGTGACAGCCCGCGACACAGCGCAGGTCCCAGATCGGCTGGATGTCCGCGATGTAGTCGACCGCGATCGCGCCGGTGTCGCTGCTGCTGCCTTCACTGCCGCTCGACTCCTCGCCAGCGGTCGCGTCGGTGGTGGTCGGATCCGTCGTGGTCGGGTTGGTGGAGGTGTTGGGCGCGGTGGCCGTGGCGTCGCTGTCGCTGTCGCTGACAGTGCCGCCACCGTCGTCGCCACAGCCAGCAGTGAGCACGAGCGCCAGAGCGAGCGCAGCACGCCCAGCGCACGCCATCCAGGAATTACGATCAAGGTTCATGGTCGGCGACCGATACCATTCTTGCCGTCCGCCGATCAAGGAAGCGATCAAGGAAGCGTGCGGCGTGAACGGACGTTCGCGTCAGTTCATCGCGGTCGGCACCGCGAGCACGAACGGCTCGATCAACGCCTCGAAGCAGCGACCGTCGGGACGCAACATCATGTAGCTGCCATGCATGGCGCCGTGTGGGGTCTCCAGCACACAACCGCCGGAGTACTCGAAGGACTCCCCCGGGTGCAGCAGCGGTTGCGAGCCGACGACGCCCTCACCCTCGACCTCGCGGACGCCCCCGGTCGCGTCGGTGATGATCCAGTGGCGACGGCGCAGTTGCGCGGGGTCGCGACCCTCGTTGGAGATCTTGATCGTGTAGCTAAACACGAAGTGCTGCGGCTGCGACTGCTCGTGCACGTAACGCGAACGAACGACGACGCGGATCCCCTGAGTCTCGGCGAAGCTGGACACGAGGTCGCCCTTCCCAAAAAAATCGCGGACGCGCAAGCCCCCCGTGCCCGCAGCCCTGGCCCGGCGAGTGACAGGTCGACCCGGCGTATGTTACGGAGCCGACTCGGCCAGATCTGCGCCGTCCGGGCCGCGGCCGCGGGCGAGGTGATAGGCGGCCACCGCCGCGGTCATTTCGGCGCGCCCGAGCCTCGCGCCGTCAGCCAGAGGCTCGTCGAGGAAGCGGTCCGGCAGGCGGTCCTCGGCGATCGTCCAGCCCTCGCGCAGGTTGTAGCGGTGGCGCAGCTCGGCGATCCGGCGCACCGCGCGGCGTAGGTCGGCCTCGTGGAGCGCCAGACCGGTCACCATCGACAACAGCTCGGCGCCCTCGCGCCACGGCTCGGGGATCGCCCCACGCAGGAATTTGCAGAGGATCAATGAGTCGAGCAGGGCCGCCTGGTCCTCAGTCTCGATCACATGCGCGGGCGCGCGCGCCGGGTCGACGTGGTAGCGGTCGACCCCGGGCCGCAGGTCGGCCTGGTATGCCCCGCTGCGGTTGTGGTCGGCGCCGCGGCTGGCGACACACAGGCCGAGCGCCATCGTCTGCATCGCCCGGGGCTCATAACCCGGCAGCTCGAGGCCCTTGACGTGACAGGCGAAGGCCGCGCTGCCGCCTCCGATCACCGCGGCGGCCGCACGCGTGCCCCCGGCCAGGAGATCGCCCGGGCCCTCGCGCCGGGCGATGCGCTCCAGCCACGGGACCAGGTCGTCGCCGAAGCGCAGCGGCCAGTCGACCAGCCCGCGCTCGCTGCACTCCATCGCAAAGGCCAGGGTGCCGCCCGCGGAGATGGTGTCGAGGCCGAGCTCGTCGCAGGCCCGCGCCGCCGCGAGCAGGCGCTGCGGATCCTCGACGCCACACAATGGTCCAAGCGCGAACTGAGTCTCGTACTCGAGGCGCTGCCCGCCGTAGCGATGGTCACAGCCGATCGTGCAGCCGGCGCAGCTCTCGCGGGTGTGACCGGCCGCGGCGGTGAGACCCTCGGGCGCCAGGCGTCGCGCGGCCAGCTTGCCGATCGAGACGCTCTGAAAATTGCGGACCGGCAAGATCTTCAGGCGGTCGAAGGTCTCGAGGTTGCTGGCGGTGCCGAGCCGACGATACTTGTCGGTCGCGATGCCCTCACTGCGCGCGGCCAGCTCGCGCGCGCGCGTCGCAACCGCGGCCGGCTCGGCGACGCCAGCGACCGCGGACCCGTGCACAGTGATCGCCTTGACCCGCTTGGCCCCGAGCACCGCCCCTGCCCCGCCGCGACCCGCGTGGCGGCCGTCGTTGGAGACGGTGGCGTAGCGGACCTGGGCCTCGCCGGCCGGGCCGATCGCCGAGACATGGGTCGCAAGCCCGGTGCTGCGGAACTGCTCCTGGACGGCCCGCGCCGACAACCCGGCGAGCTCCGGGCACGGTCGCACGAAGCAGCGCGCGGGCACCTCGTCGAGGTGCAGGCGCGAGAGCTGAGCGAGCGCGCCGCGGATGACGACGGCGTCGACGCCGAGGCGCTTGGCCGCGAGGGCGAAGCGCGACGAGCTCAGGCCGTCGCAGATCCTGCCGGTCAGCGGGCTCTTGCACAGCAACGCGAACTTGGCGGTGGTCGTCAGCGGGCTGCCGAGCAGCGGGCTAAAGCTGTAGATCAGCGGGGCCGCAGGCGCGAGCGGGTCGACGCCGGCGGGCGCGTGGTGCCACAACAAATAGGCGCCGAGCCCGACCCCGCCGATGTAGTCGCGGTACACAGATCGCGGCAGCTCGATGTGTCGCGCAGCGACCGTGTCGCCGTCGAGCTCGACCAGCAAGATCCGTCCGAAGTTGCCGTGCACCGCGAAGCAGTATGACCCGCGACGGGAGTGCCCGAAGCCAGGCCACGCGTGCGGCTTCTCGCTCATCGAGCGGCTAAAATCGGGGATGCTCGGGTACGGTTCCCTGGCGAAGACCGTACTCGAGTGCCATGCGCAAGACAGTCATGACCTGGTTTGAGCAGGCAATGAAGCGTACGCGCTCGAGCACCACTACACCGAACTGCTCGCACGCTGTGACGAGTAGAGCGTGGCAAAATGCCTGAGTGGCATAGCGTGTACGTGTGAAATGGAGGCTGATGTTGTGCCCGAGACGCAACCCTGGCTCGATCTGCTCAGCGGCGACGGACCGAGCCCGAATACGATCGGATGCGATAACCCCGGTATCCGGTTCAATCGGAATCGCCGGCCAAGGGTCTTCGGGACTGTCCCGCTTGAAAAATTGGATGGGATGTGGACCAAGCTCGCGGTGCTCCAAATCGCGGCGAATGCTCTCCATGCTGCTCTGAAAGCTTGTGATCGAGCCAAGTCTAAGCATGACGCCGACGGCGCATCCGGACCACTCGGCGCCCTCGACGACTGGATCTACCACGATCGCGTCAGGCGTTCGTGGAGAGATGTCCACGAGAACTCCTCCCGACTTGAGCCAGAGCGCCCCGCGGCAGGCGAGCGTCAACCGACGGACGACATAGAGGCCGACGCCACGGTTGATGCCCGGCTGAGACGAGCCGGAGATCTCGGGCTCCATCGCAGCGGCAACGGCATCGACGTCGCCGAGATCCTCGCTGAGGTGCGCCCGCATGTCGCGGGCGATGCCCTGTCCGCAGTCTGCGACGCCGATACGCAGCGTTCGTTCGGACGGATCGTAAAGTGCGGCTACGTGCGCCCCGCCACCCCGCGATGATGCGTGATGAAAGACGTTTCGTGCCAGATCCTCGATAATGTGGATGGCAGTGTCGTGGATCGCGGCATCCGGGATCTCGAGCTTCTCAACGAGCCCTTCGAGTCCTTGGAGGTCAGGTTCGGATGCAAAAAGTGTCGGATGAAGCGCGTGGCCCACCACGCTGCCGCCTGCGCGAGGGCGGCCACTCAGAGCGGATAGCAGACCGCTGCGCCACGTGAAAGGGCCACGAACACTGTCGTCCACAAGCACCGCGCGCCCCGCGCGCTCGCGCTGAAACCGACTCCAAGCCGAAAGCATCGCCAAACCGACCGGCTCCGCCCATACGACAGTGTCGTCGGTGCGCACGGTCACGGATCCCTCCCCGCCGGGCTGATCCCAGAACCATCCTTGATCGGGGCCCGTACTCAGCCAATGGAGCTTGAGCGCAGCCGGCAACACGAGTTGGTGAGACACGTGCTGAGTATTGACCTTGCGGGGGATCGGGTGCAAGCTTCGTGCACTGTAGCCGCGAGGCCAGCAGTTGACTCGAAGAAGTCACCGAAATTCTACTAGCAGAATTTCGATCAACCCAATGCGGACTGCCCTGGGCAGGACAACCTGAAGCGCGAGCTACTATGCTTCGCGCTTCATTTTTTGCGAGGCTCCTTTTGACCATGATGCAGGTCGTGCAAAAGATCAACGAGCTCGTCTCGGGCATGCCCGAGCAACGGATCTTGTTATCAACGCTGGGGCTCCTTCTGCAACAGCAACTCCCGGATTTTTCGCCAGATCAATATGGCCACCGCACCCTCAAGGACTTCCTCCGGGCCTTGCCCGGCAACGGTGCTCTGACGCGTGGCAAGCATCCGGGCCAGTGGTGGCTGACCCTTCGAGGACCTGGGACGAGCGACGAGGCTCCTCCTACCACCAGTCCAGGAAAATTGCTGCCGCACGTCTGGAAAAGCGTCATCGACTTTGATCCAACGATCCAGATCTGGTTCGATCTGGAGAGTGAGCGCCTGGCGGAGGATGATGCAGCGGTCACGCGCGATCCGGATAGATATCTGGCCTTACCCCGATTTCCCCTGAATCGCCAGATGGAACTCGCACGTTCGTGGTGTGCCGACCAGGGCGAAGAACATCGCCCGAGCCTATTGGCCAGCCTGGATGGAATTTCACTCGACGGTTTTCTCGAGGCGATCACTCGTCTAAAGCTTCGTGCGGACTGGAATCACTACAGGGCGCAAGTCATCGCGGAAGAGGTGCGAGTCTGGGCGCAGCGACACGGCATCACCTTGAACCTCTTGTTCGGAGCGGAGAGATCGCGGCCAAAGCGGACGACTCAAGTGCGCGCACCACTTCCCTCCGTGACTCCCATGTCGCTGGCCGAGTATCGTCAGTTTCTCCATCGGATGGTCGATGAGATGACCACAGAAGAGCTCCTTCAGATATCGGTGCCTGGCCGATTCCTCGTTGGAGCTACCGGAGCCTGATCTCACCGAGGAGATCATGCAAACCATCGAGCAAATGCTGGAGTCGAGGGTGCGACAGGAGTGGCTGACGGGGTGGCTGGACGGGGTGCGTTATGGGCTACAACTTGGTGAGCGCGAGCTGCTGCTGCGACTGCTGCGTCGGCGCTTCGGCGAGCTGCCGGCCGCCGTGCGTGAGCGGGTCGCCGCGGCCCAGACGCCGGAGCTCGGTCGCTGGGCCGAGCAACTGCTCGCCGCCGTCAGCCTCGACGAGGTCTTCGGCGAGCCCTGAATTCAGCCGCCGGCCTGCGCGGAGATCATGACGAGCACGGCGCCGTCGGGGATCTCGGCAACGGGGTCGACGATCAGCGAACGCCCGTCGATCGCGATGAGCGCGTGCTCGGTGAGCTGCCCGTCGGCGATGATGTCGGGCACCAGGCCCGGGAGGGCCAGCGCCAGCGCAGCCAGCAAGACCTCCAGGCGACCCGCGGCGAGCTCGATGCGCTCGGCGCCCGCGCGCAGGCGCGGGAGCCCATAGAGCTCGACGACGACCACTTACTCGGCGAGCTCGAGGTCCTCGACGGCCTCGAAGTCGGCGGCGTCGATGTCACCCTGGGGGTTCGCGGGCAGGTCCTTGAGGACGCCAGCGAGCTCGGGGTGGGCAGCGACCACGTGGGCCACGGCGTCGGGGTCGCTGTCGATCGACCAGTCGTGGCGGCTGTAGTAGCGCATGGTCTTCTTCTTGTTGGTCAGCTCGAGGCACAGTTGGAACGGCGCCGGGGCCTCGCCCTCGCAGTTCCAGACCTTGACCCCGAGCTCGAGGCGCTTGCGCTCTTGTGGCAACAGGAGCGTGAGGCGGTTGTCCTCGCGGGCCCAGCGGAACAGCTCGATGAAGTGGCGCCACTGCGAGCTCTTGCCGAACGCGCCGAAGCGGTCGCCGCCGTCCTCAATGAGGACGAGGTGGTGGACCATGTCGCGGTCGTCGCCCGGGAGCCGCTCGATCCACACCTGGTTGGCGAGGCGCTTGACCGCGATCGAGTCGGACTCGCCGGCGAACATGTCGAGCGCGGCGGCGCCGAGCTTGTAAGTGCCGAGCGCGAGGGCGCCGACGGCGATCAGGGCGAAGATCTTGGACGAGGTGCTGCGTGCCATCGGCGCCGAGCATGCCAGCCGCTGCCGGCCCCGTCTACAGACCCCGCGCGACCTCCAGCACCCGCGCCGACGAGGGCCGCCGATAGAAGCGCTCGCCGTCGTCCTCGTAGAACGCGATGCTGTGGTCGGGACGGATCACAAAGGTGCCCGCGAGGCCGATCCCCGCGTCCTCGTCCCAGTGACGATAGGCCTTGAGCAGCGCGCCCGTGGGGTCGCTGAGCACCGGGAAGGTCAACTGCTTGCGGTGAACCATGGTCTTCGCGCCGTCCAGGTCGTCGGCCGAGACCGCAGCGACGTGGACGCCAGCAGCGGCGAACTCTTTGAGATGGACCTGCAGCTCCCCGAGCTGCGCGCGGCAAAAGGGTCACCAGTGGCCGCGATAGAGCACCAGCACGAGCCCCTTCGGGCCCATCAGCGAGCTCAGCGTCTGCGCGCCGCCGAGGGCGTCGGGCAGGTTGAAGTCGGGCGCGACCGGGAACGGCGGCGCAGCCTCCATGCCGTTGCGTCGCGGGGGTGAGCCGGGGGCGCTGGCACAAGCGACGGCCGCGGTACCCAGCGCCAACGCCAGCGCGCCGACGATCGCGCGGACGGGCCACGCCCGGGGCCGTGGCTGACGCGTGGTGGGCGGTCGCATGCGGGACAGCGTAACGGGAAGGCGGACGGCGGGGCAACTGCGAATGCGGCGGCTGGTATAGGATCGGCCGGCGATGGGGCGAGCAGTGGGGGAGTCACGGGCGCGGGCCGGTCCGTCGGGGCGGGGCCGCGATCCAGCGTATGCGACGCCGCTGACGCCGTTGACCGGCGACACGCCGATGCCGGACGCGCTCATCCCTCCGGACTCGATCGGCAACACGCCGATGGCCTCGGCGCCGACGCCCCTCGAGGGCGACCTCGGCGATCCAAACGCCATGATGGCGCCCGAGCCGGAGGCGCTGCCGGACTATATCGGCCGCTACAAGGTGGTGCGCCGGATCGGCTCGGGCGGCATGGGCGTCGTGTACGCGGCGTGGGACGAGTCGCTCAACCGCAAGGTGGCGCTCAAGGTGCTGCGCGCGCGGGTCGGTCGCAACAAGCGCGACACCGGCCGCAAGCGGCTGCAACGCGAGGCCCAGGCGATGGCGAAGCTGTCGCACCCGAACGTGGTCGCGATCTACGACGTCGGGATGGTCCAGGACCAGATCTTCCTGGCGATGGAGTTCGTCAAGGGTCAGACGCTGACGCGCTGGTTGCAGGCCGAGCGGCGCTCGTGGCGGGTGGTGCTCGCGGTGTTCATGCAGGCCGGTCGCGGGCTGTCGGCGGCGCACCGGGCGGGGATCATTCATCGCGACTTCAAGCCCGACAACGTGCTCATCGACGGCGAGAGCCGCGTGCGCGTGGTCGACTTCGGGCTCGCGCGGGCCGACGGCGGCTCGGGGCTGTACGGACGGCCGGACACCTATGAGGCGATCACGGCGAAGCCGGGCAACAGCATGCTCGACCTGCGGATCACGCGGACCGGCGGCATGACCGGTACGCCAGCGTACATGGCACCCGAGCAGTACCTCGGGCAACCGACTGAGGCGCGCACCGATCAGTTCAGCTTCTGCGTCGCGTTGTTCGAGGGGCTCTATGGCCTGCGGCCGTTCGTCGGCGATCGCGTGGCGCTGGTCCGCGAGGCGGTGCTCGGCGGTCATATTCAAGATGTCCCGAAGGACAGCAACGTGCCGCTGTGGCTGCTGCGGATCTTGACGCGCGGACTGGCGGTCCGGCCGGGCGAGCGCCACCGCAGCATGGACGACCTGCTCGCCAGACTCGCCGAGGACCCGCGGCGACCGCTGCGGCGCTGGCTGGCGATCGGCGGCGCGGTGGTCGTCGTCGCGGCGGTCCTCGTGGCGGCCCGAGAGCTGCGCCAGGGGCCCGCACAGCCGCCAGAGACCGCCGCGCTCGCGCTATGTGACACGGACAGCGCGCTCGTCGGCGTGTGGGACGAGACCCGCCGCCAGGCCGTCACCGCGGCGTTCGCTGGCTCCGGGGTCGCCTCCGCCGACATCCAGGCCCAGCGCGTCGGCGTCGTGCTCGACACCCGCGTCGATGAGTGGCGCGAGATGGTCCGCGGCACCTGCACGCAGGCGCAGGCGCTGTCACGCGCGCCCCCCGAACCTCTGGTCGCGTGCCTGCGGCGCCGCCTCGGCGGCCTGCGGGCCCTGAGCGACGCGCTGCTGCGGGGCGAGCCGAGGACCGTGGAGCACGCGCTGGCGGGCGCGTGGTCGCTGCCGCCGTCGGCCGACTGCGCCGACGCGCGGGCCCCGGAGGCGACCTGGTATCACGGCGACGAGCGGCCGCTGACCGAGCTCGACCGCGCCGCGGTGTACGGCGCGCTCGGTGATGTCGCGGGCGGGCTGGCGATCGCCAAGTCGGTCGCGAGCGTGGCGCGCGAGCAGGACGACCTGCGCTTGCAGGCCGAGGCGCTGCACCGCCAGGCGACGCTCGAGCGGGCGGCCGGCGACCCGGCCGCGGCCGAGCGAAGTCTGTTGGGCGCGCTGTGGGCCGCGGAGGCCAGCCGCCAGGACGAGCTGGTGATCGACAGTGAGACGCTGCTGCTGGAGGTGTTCGGCGAGCTCGGCCGCGACAACGACGCGGTCGGCCTGTGGCCGCGCCTCACGGGTGTGTTGCAGCGGCGCAGCGACGACGGCCGCCGCGAGTCGGCCGCCCTGCACGCGATCGGCCGCCTGCTGCTGCGCCGTGGTCGAAACGCGGAGGCTGCCACCCAGTTGGCGCTGGCGCTGCGGCTCGGCGAGCGCAGCCTGAGCACCGAGCACCCGCAGGTCGGCCGGCTGCTCCTCGACCTCGCGCTCGCGCAGGCGCGGCTCGGGGCCCACGACGAGGCGGCGCGTCACCTCGACCGGGCGGTGCGACTGCTCCGCGCGGCGCTGCCAGGCGACGACCCGGCGCTGGTGCAGGTCCACCTGGCCCGCGCGGAGGTCGAGCGCCGCCGCGGCCGTATGCGCGAGGCCGCCGCGGACTACGAGCTGGCCGGGTCGATCGTCGCCGCCACGCACCCACAAGACCTCGCGTCGCTGGCCGAGGTGCAGCTCGGCCTCGGTGAGGTCGCGCTGGCCCGCAGCCAGTGGGCGGCCGCCAGCGCCAGCTTCACGCAGGCGCTGACGCTGCGCGAGCGCCTGCACGGACCGACCGACCTCTCGCTGATCGACCCACTCATTGGCCAGTGTATGACGGCGACCGGGCGCGGCCTGCATGCCGAGGCGGTCGCCGCGGGCCGCCGCGCGCTCGAGCTGGCGCAGCGTCCGAGCGCCGCGGGCACGACCGGCCCGGCCCGCCTGGCCCTCGCGCGCGCTCTGTGGGCTCAGGCGGCGTACAGCGGCACGGCGACGCCAGCGGTGCGCGGGCAGATCGTCGGCCTGGCGCGCGCAGCTCTGGCGGAGCTGCAAGACGCCGCTCACCCCGATCCCCGGGCGATCTCCGCCGCGGCGGAGTGGATCGCCGGACGCACCGAGAACTGAGCACCTGACCAAAGGGACAGGTCACGGCGTCGTCAGGAACACCGGGAGCGAGGGCCGGACATCGACCTCGCGCTCGATCCTCGTGATGTCGGCGCGCAGGGCCCGGTACAGCGCGGCCCAGTCGAGCGTGGTCGGGTCAGCCGGCAAGCGCTGGGCCAGCAACGCGGTGTAGACCTCGCCGAAGTAGGTCATCTCGGCGCCCGAATCGCAGCCGAAGCTGGTGCGGTCGAAGCGAGCCGCCGCGATCGCGGTCAGGCGCGGGACGCTGGCGATCGTGTCGGCGCGGCGCTCCGGTCGAGCCTCGTCGAGGAAGCCGCCGCTGTGACACGCCTGCAACACGACGATCTTCGGCGTCGCGGCTGGAAACCCGAGCAGCAGGTCACGCAGCAGCCGCGGCGAGAACACCAGGCCGGTCGGGTCGGCGCCGCTGCGCATCGCCAGCGCCAGGGTGCCCGGGTCGACACCAGCCCCGACGCCGCCGCCCAACTGGATGACGTACTGCTCGAACAGCGCCCGTTCGCTCGGCAGCAAGCTGTCCTCGGGGACACCTTCGGGCATGATGTCGACGTCGCCGTGGCTGGTGACGTAGAGGTAGACAAAGTGGATCTCGGCGCGGCTGGCCTGAAGCAGGTGGGCGCGCAGCAGCTCGGCCGAGGCGCGGTAGCAGGGGCGCAGGTCCGCGGCCAGGGCGAGGTACTGGGCCCGGTCGGCGCGCAGGGCCGCGGGAAAGGGGTGGGCCCAGTAGCAGGCGATCTCGTCGGGCGCATAGCCGCGGGCGAGCCACAGGCGCCGCTGGGCGACGACCTCGGCGGCGAAGTTGGCGACCTCGATCCCACCCGCGACCAGGAAGATCTTGGCGCGAGGCGGCAGCGGTCCGGTCGCGTAGGGCGTGGCCGCGACCAGTTGCTGATGTTGTTGTTGATGATGATGATGCGGATGCCTCGGTCGACTGGTCGCGCAGGCGCCGAGCGCGAGCGTCAGACCCAGCACGCGCAGGCGACCCCGCATCATCGTCGGTATAACACGCGCAGCCGCATGACCGCGGGCATCGAGACTTCCTGGTCTCGCGAGGCCGTGAAACGACGCGCTTCCCCCGGACATGCCGTATAAGTCGGGTGTGCGCACCACCACTGGTTTTACCCTCGGCTCTGTTTTCCTCGTCGCCGCGCTCGCGCTGGCATGCGCGCCGCGTCCTGCCGAGCAGCCGACGCCCTCGCCGGCGACCACCGCGGCCACCGCGGCCACCGCGGACGCGAGCGAGCCTGGCGAGCCTGGCGCCTGCGCCGTGGATGCGGACTGCGTGCCGGCGAGCTGCTGTCACGCGAGCACCTGCGCGCCGGTCGGCGAAAAGCCCGACTGCGCCGCGGTCTCGTGCACGATGGACTGCCAGCCGAACACGATGGACTGCGGTGGTCGCTGCGCCTGCGAGGCCGGCAGTTGCAAGGCGATCCTCGGCGCGCCCTGAGCAGGAGTCATCATCGTCGCACGCGTCGGCGCCCGAGCCGGAGCAGGTCACGTCGCAGGTCGAGGGACACGTCGGGTTCACCGAGGAACACGTCGGTCTCCGGCTGCGAGCGAAAGCCGCCGAAGTTGATCGTGCGCTCGACGAACCATGTCTCCTCGAAGCTCTGCTGGCGCGAGTTGAGGCGCACGCGGCCCCAGCGGTCGTGCGACGCGGCCAGCAGCACCGGCGCGGAGATCCTCGGCATCGCGTGATGCAGGGTGAGTTCGGTCGGGCCCAGCTCGACCCGCCAGTGCGTCTGGAAGCTCGCGCCGCCGTCCCGGATCAACGGCCCCTGGGCGGAGGCCCGCGGGACAAAGCCGTCCCAGCCGCTCATCCGACACTGATGCAGCACGCCGGACTCGCCGACGATCGGCAAGGGCAAGCCGCGTGGCAGACCGGCGCGCGTCTGGGCCCCGGCGGCGCCGCGATGGGCCTTGCCGTAGTGAATGTCCACCACCTGGATCGCCAGGAAGATCTCCGGTCGCACACCCGCGAGCCTATCATCCGGGCTCATGCCGGATCCGAACAGCTTCTTCGGGAGTCAGCCATCCCTGAGCCGGCGAACGAGCGAAGGCCCGCGGAGCGAGCTCCGCGGGCCGCTTCACTTCGTCGGTCTCAGATCTCGCCGAGCTGGCGCAGGAAGTCGGTCGCCTCGCTGCAGTTCGGGTCCTCCATGAGCGCCTTGCGGCTCCACAGCACCGCCTTTTGCCGGTCGCCGCGGCGCTCGGCGATGTAGCCCTGGCGCAGGTACGCGAAGGCGCGGCTCATCGGCGCGGCCTCCATCAGGGCGATGCTGCGTAGCACGCGGATCGCCAGGTCGTAGTCCTCGAGCTTCTCGGCGAGGTCGGTCAGCTCGACGGCGACATCGCCGTTGTTGCGGTCGGTGTTGTGGGCCTCCTTGAGCCAGTGAAGCTGCTGCGCCTCGTCACCAGCGGCGGCGGCGGCCGCTGCCTTGCGGTGCTGCAGCACGCACAGCTCGGGCGAGCGACGACCACGCATCGCCTCGATCGCGGAGTCGAGGGTCGCGCTGGCCTTCTCGGGCTCCTCGGCGGCGGTGTAAGCCTCGACCAGCAGCAAGATCACCGTCTGGTCAGTCGGCCGCAGCGCGAGCGCCTGGCGCAGCGCGTCGGCGGCCCCGGCGGCGTCCTCGTCGAGCAGCAGCTCGCCGGCCTGGCGCAGCATGATGAAGCGAGCGCCGGTGTCCTCGAGCGTACCGGCCTCACCGATGAGGATCCGCGCGAGCGCGGGGTAGTTCTCCTCACCCTCGTAGATCTGCTTGAGGCGCCCGCGCACGATGTCGTTGGCGGGCTGGTCGTGGTAGGCCAGCTCGAGCCCGGCGCGCGCGTCCTCGGGACGACCGAGCTGCTCGCTGGCGGCCACCAACTGCGTCACGGCCTCGATCTGGGCCTCGCCGGTCTCGGCGGCGATCAACTGCGTGCTGCTGGTGACGACCGCCTCCCAGCGGCCCTCGGCGCTGTCCATGTCGATCAACATGCGCAGCGCCTGGGCGTCGGCCGGCTCGCGCGCGACCCACTCGGCGAGCGCGTGACGGGCTTGCTCGCCGGCGCCCTCCTTGCCGAGGATCTCGACCAGACGCAGGGTCGCCGCGCGCTCGCCAGCGCGGTCGCTACGGCGGTTCGCCGCGCTGCGCCAGCGCTCGAGGCCGTCGATGAGGTCGGGGATCAGCTCGGCGCCGACGATCTCGTGCGCGCGCTCGAGGTCCTGCGCGGCCTGGGCCTCGGCGCCGACGATCATGCCGAGCTCGGCGCGGCGGCGCAGGAACTCGACCATCGTCGCCTCGTCGAGCGGCTGCCACTCGATCGCCTGGGTCAGCTCCGCGATCGCGGCCTGATGCTCACCGGTGTCGGCGAGGCGCGCGACCAGCTCGCGCAGCAGGTCCATGTCGACCGGGTCGACCGTGACCGCCTTGCGCAGCACCTCGGCCGAGCGGGCCGCGTCGAACAACTGGTCGGCGTACAGGTCCGAGGCCTCGCGCAGCAGGCGGACCGCCGCGGCCGACTCGCTGGTGCGGCTGGCGGAGGTGACCAGGAACTCGGCCAGGTTCGGCCAGTCCTCGCGCTCGCGATACCAGCTCTCGAGCCGGGCGCGCAGCTCCTCGCTGTTGGGGGCGGTCTGGTAGCCGCGCTCGAGCACGCGGGCCACGGCCTCGCGATCACCGATCTTCTCCCAGAGGCTGGCGACCTCGAGGGTCCGCTGGACCGCGGCGTCGCCGGTCTCGATCGCCAGCAGGCGCTCGGTGATCTCGGCGCGCTCACGCTGCTCGCTGTCCGGGTCGAGTTGGGCCAGCAAGGCGTCGATCAGCGGGCGGGCGCTCGGCGCGAACTCCAGCGCGGCCCGATAGACCACCTTGGCCTCGTCGGGCTGCGTGCGGCGGTGCAGGTCGCCCAGGCGCAGCGCGCTGGCCACCACGGCATCGGTGTCGCCCGCGGCCTGGGCGGTCATCAGTTGTTGATTGAGCAGCTCGACCAGCTCGGTGTCGAAGCCGGTGCGCTCGAACACCTCGGCGAGCAGGCGCTCGGCCTCGCGGTGCGCGGGGTCCTCCAACAACACGTCCTTGAGCAGGCGCACCGCGTCGGTCTCGCGACCGATGTTGACGAGCAGGCTCTGGACGAGGTCGAGGCGGAGGGCGTTGCGCTCGCCAGGGTCGCCGAGGGTCTGGAGGGTCGCCTCGACCAGGTCTTGCAGGCGCTGGAGGTCCTCCAGGCGCTTGTAGACGGCGATGAGCGGGACCCACACGGCCGAGTTGGCGGCGTCCTGGGCGAGCAGCTCCTCGTAGAGGTCGGCGGCCAGCGAGAGCTGGTCACCCTGGGCAGCGGCGAGGCCGGCGAGCTCGAGGCCGAGGTCGAAGGTACGCGCGGGCTCGGCGAGGCTCGAGGCGTCGCGCAGGTGGGCGATCGCGCTGGCGAGGTCACCGGCGCGCTTGGTGCGATCGGCGAGGGTCAGCAGGGCCCAGACCGCGAGCTCCTCGGCGCCGCCGTGCTCGCGGGCCAGCTCGAGGGTGCGCGCGAGCAGGGCGTCGGCCCGCATCTCGGCCTCGAGGTCGCGTTCGTCGTCCGGAGCTTCGGCGGCCTGCGACAGCGCGATCGCCAGCTCGGCGGCCTCGCGGGCGACCGTCGGCGCGGCGCCCTCGGCCGCGCTGCGCCGCTCGAGGAAGCCGAGCAGCGCCGGCCGATCACCGATCGCGCGCACGACCTTCTCGTAGAGCGCGAGCAGCTCGGCGTGGTCGGGCGCGACGGACAAGGCCTGGCGAAGGATCGGCTCGGCGACGGCGTACTGCGGGTCTTGCTCGAGCGCGCGGCGGATCCCGATGACCCCGAGGTCGCGCGTCTCGGCGTGGGCGAGTCGGATCTCGCCGAGCCCGAACACCGCCTGCGAGCGGACCTCCGGGGTCATCTCGTCGTCGGCGGAGGTGGAGATGCGCTCGAGCAGCTCGATCTGCCGGGCCGTGTCACCGCGCGCCGCGGCGATCCGGGCCATGCCCATCCACGCCTCGACGACCCGGTGTCCGAGCGCCTCGGCCCGGCCGTAGAGCGCCTCGGCCCTGGTGAGGTCGCCGAGCTCGCGCTCGGTGATCGCGGCGCTGCGGATCAGCAGGTCGGCGGCCAGGCCGGCCTCCTGCTTGCGCCGGATGCGGTCGACCATCGCCATCATGGTGTCGACGTAGCTGCGACTCTGGCCGAGATGCGCGGCCCGCTCGGCCACCGAGCGGTGCAGCTCGGCGTTGCCGGGCGCGTCCTGCAGCGCTTGCAGGCGCAGCTCGAGGGCGTCGCGCGGCTGGTCGGTCGCGTCGAGGGCGTCACCCAGCTCGGCGAGGATCTGCGCCCGCAGCTCGCCCTCGGGGCCGTGCGACAGACGCGAGCGCAACACGCGGATCAGCAGGGTGGTGTCGCCGTGCTTGCGGAGCGTGCGCTGCAACCTGGCGGCCTCGCGGTCGTCTTGTAGCGCGGTCTGGGTCGCGGCCTCGAGCAGCTCGGTGGCCTGATCGGCCTGGTCGCGCTTGGTCGCCAGGCGGGCCAGCTCGTACATCGCCTCGGTGACCCCGAGCGCGTCGCCGGTGACCGTCGTCTGCCGGCGAGCGGCGAGCAACAGCGCCCGGTATGAGCGCTCGGCGCGGCCCATGTCGCCCTCCTCCTCGGCGAGCTCGGCGAGCATCTGCAAGGCGGCGATGTTGCCCATGTCCATGTTGGTCGCCAGCTCGAGCTGCGCGAGCGCCTCGATGTGGTTGCCCTCGGAGCGGGCGAGCGCGGCGAGCTTGGTGTGTACGGCGGCGCGGTCGGGCGAGCGGCGGCGGCCGAACTCGGCGAGCAGTTGCTCGAAGATGACGCGAGCCTCTGCGTAGCGCCCTGCGGTCCACAGCGCGTCGCCGAGGCTGCGCAGGACGCCGCGGTCGTCGGGCACGAGCTCTTGCAACTGAGCGAGCACGGGGATCGCACCGTCGAGGGTGCCGAGCCGCTCGCGGAAGATCGCGGCGGCCTCGTAGAGGTACTCGAGGATCTTCGCGCGGTCGTCGACCTGGGTCGCGGACACCTGCAAAATTCCGGCGAGCGGACCCCAGGCCTCGGCCTCGCGGTAGAGCCCGAGCAGCAGCTCGCGCGGCGGAGCCTCCTGCGGCTGGTCGGCGACGGCGCGGGCCAGCACTTTGATCGCGCGCTCGCGGCGGTCGGCGCCCAGCAAGGCCCCGGCGAGCAACATGACGATCGGTGTGCGCTCGCGGCCGGTGGTCATCTCGAGGCGACGGCTCAGCCACGGGACGGCCTCGGCGTGCTCACCCCGCGTGACGTGCAGGCGCGCGAGCGCGTCGAGGGCCTCGATCGTCGGCTCGATGGTGACGACGCGGCGATAGCTGGAGATCGCGCGGTCGACGTCGCCGAGGCGCTGCTCGGCCAAGGTGGCCAACTGGGCCCACATGCGGACCGCGCGGGTGGGGTCGCCGATGCCCTCGAGGCGCTCGCCGTGCTCGCCCAGGAAGTCCGCGAGGGCCTCGGGGCTGGCCTTGGCGGCGAGCACCGCGGTGAGCGCAGCGAGCGAGGGGTCGTGGCTCGGGCTCTCCTCGAGGTTGCGGCGCAGGGCCTCGACCCGGCCGCCGCGCTGCTCGACGATGCCGACGAGGTTGGCGATGTCGAGGCGCAGCTCGAGCTTGCGCTGGGGGTCTTCGGTGCGGGCGAGCTCGTGGTGACGCAGGGCCAACATCTCGGGGTGGCGGTCCTCGGCCTCGAGCAGGTCGCCGAGGGTGCGCACGGTGGCGAGGTCGTCGGGCTGCTCCTCCATCACGCCGCGGTACAGCGTGATCGCCTGGCCGCGGTCGCCGAGCTCGGCGTAGATCGCAGCGGCGCGCAGGCGCATGGCCTGCGAGGTCGCGGGCGCGAAGGGCAGCGTGGCGGTGCGCGCGAGCAGGTCGGCGGCCTCGCGGCGCTCGCCCGCCTGGTCGTGCAGGCGACCGAGCTGCTGCGCGGCCCAGGCGACGCTCTCCTCGGGGCTACGCTGGCCCTGCGCCGGCAATCCGCGGTTCCACAGCGCGGCGGCGCGGCTCTGCAACCGACGCAGGATCTCGCGCGTGCGGGGGGCGTCGCCGTCGAGCCCGAGCGCCATCTCCGAGGCCTCGTAGAGGTCGTCGAAGTTGTCCTCGCGCTGGGCGGCCAGCGCGAACAGGGTGTCGATGAGCTGGCCGTCGGGGGCGCAGCGCTGGAGCTGTGCGAGCATCTCGAGGCGCCCGACGTCGCCGGGCACGATCGCCAGAGACCGCTGCAGCGCCGCGCGTGCGGCGGAGGCGTCGTCGCGGTGGTCGCGGTGCCACGACGCCACGCGGGCCTCGAGGTACGCGCGCGGCACCGCCGGAATTTGGGCGTCGGCCAGGGCTGTCTCAAGGGACAGGGTCAGCCTCTCCCAGCCGCCGAAGGCCGCGGCCTCGGTCTCGACGAGGGTCAGCAGCGATGCATCGAGCTTGCCCTCGGCGCCGACCTGGGCGACCAGGGCCGCGGCCGCGGCGTCCCAGCGACCGACGCGAGACGCCATGCGCACCGCTCCCCGCAGCGCGTCGGCGTCACCCGGATCGATCGCCAGGACGGCGTTGTAGGCGGCGAGCGCCGGCTCGAGCTCGCCGAGCTTGTGCTCGAGGGTGCGGGCCTCGGTGAGACGCAGCTCGGCGCTGCGGCGCGGGTCGCCGACCAGCGTCGCCACGGCCTCGCGGTACGCGTCGACGGCGAGCTGCCAACCATTGGTTTGTTCGGCGAGGCGGACGATGTCCCGCTCGAGCTCGCGGTCGCGTGGGGTGCGGGGGAACGCGCGGCGCAGCAGCTCGAGCGCCGCGCGCGGGTCGCCGACGTGCTGCTCCTGCAAAGTGGCCGTCTCGCGCAGGATCTCGGCCTGCTTGCGCGGGTCCTCGGTGATCGCGAGGCGAGCCTCGACGATGCTGGCGAGCTCGGGCCACTCCTCGCGCTTGCGATGCAGCTTGCCGAGCAGCTCGACGGCCGAGGCGCGCGCGGCGGGGTCGTCGAGTACGGCGACGAGACCGGCGCGGGCGCCCGCGTGGCCGGGGTCGGCCGAGAGCGCGGCGTCGTAGCTGGCGACCGCCATCGCGGCCTCACCGAGCTGCGTGCGGTAGACATCGCCGAGACGGGTCGAGAGGTCGGCGACCTGCGCGGTCTCGCTGCCGGTGGCGCGGCGCAGCAGCTCGGCGAGCTCCTGCCAGCGCTGGACGCGGGCGAGCAGGCCGGCGAGCGCCTCGATGGTCTCGCGGTCGTCGCCGAACTCCTGTTGCACGCTGACCCAGGTCGAGATCGCGGCGGCGGGGTCCTCGAGCTGCTCGGCCTCGAGGTTGGCGACGCGGCCGAGATCGGCGCGGCGCAGGTGCGAGGCGACCGGACCGCCGGCGCGCTGGCGCAGGGTCTCGACCAGCTCGGGCCAGCGCTCCAGTTGTTCGAACAGGCGGATCGCGTGGGCCAGCGCCTCGGGGTCCTCGCCGTCGAGGGCGATGCGGGCGCGCCAGACCTCGAGCGCGCGCTCGGGCTCGCCGAGCTGCTCGGCCAGGCGGGCGGCGTCGCCGAGCGCCTGGACCTGGGCCGCGCCGTCCTCGAGAACGCCGAGGCGCTCGAGCACGCCGAGGCGTTCAGCGTCGCGACCGGCCTCGGCCAGCAGGTCCTCGAGGACCCGCGCGACCCGCAGTGTGGTCGACGCCGGCGCGGCCGGCTCGCCGAGCACCCGCATGTACAGGTCGATCGCGGCGGCGTTGGCGTGGAGGATGCCGTGCTGGACGTCGCCGGCCTCGGCCAGCAAGGCGACGCGACGGGCCGCATCGGCGGTCGCATCGGCGGCGGCGCGCAGGCCCTCGACGTGTACGGACGCGTCGCCGGTGGTCTCGGCGAGGTGCCGCAGGCGGCGCTGATCCTCGAGCGAGTCGGGTGCGAGGGCCAGCAGCGCGACGTGGTGCTGCATCGCCGGGACCGGGCGGTCGATCGCCACCAGGCGATCGGCGATCTCGCGGTGCAGGTCGATCGCGGTCGCGGGATCCGAGAGCGGCAAGGCGACCTCGAGCACGCGGATGACTTCTTCCGGGCGGTGCGCGTGCTCGTAGGTGCTGCGCAGGAGATCGAGGGCGCCGGCGCGGACGCTGGGGTCGGCGCCCTCGAGCACCAGTAGGCGCTCGAGCAGCGAGGTGGCTCCGCTGTCGTTGGGGTCGGCTTGCAGCAGGGCGCGCACCTCGTCGAGCGCCGCGCCAGCGTCGCGCAGGCGGTCGAGCGAGGTCTCGGCGATGCGAGCCTGCAGACCCGGGTTGGCGGCGCTGCCGTGCAACTGCAAGCGGCGCTTCCACAGGGCGACGAGGTCGCGCCAGCGCTCCTGGCGTTCGAGCAGGCGCTCGAGGCTGGCCTCGAGGCGCTCGTCGCTGGGGCGCAGGGTCAGCAGTTGCAGCATGTAGCCGACGGCGCGGTCGGACTGGCTGGCGAAGTCGCGGGCGATGTCGGCGGCCTCGCCGAGCAGTTGCAGGCGGCGGGTGGCGCCGACGGGGGCGGCGAGGGTGCGGTCGTAGAGGTCGAGGACCTCGGTCCAGCGCTCGCGCAGGGTGTAGACCGCGGTCAGCTTGGCGAACGCCCACTCGGCGAGCGGCTGGGCGGCGAGCACGTGGAGGAGGACATCGGTGAGGCTGGAGTTGTCGTCGCCGAGCCAGGTCTCGTGGAACTCGGCGGCGCGGCGACCGAGGCTGTCGACGAGCGCGGGCGGGAGTTTCTGGGCGAGGACCTCGCGGTAGGCGGCGGCGACCTCGTCGACCTGCTGGTGGACTTCGCCGAGCTCCTCGGCGAGGTCCCAGTGCTCGGGCTTATTGGGTTCGCTGCGCGCGGCGGCGAGGGCGGTGGCGAGGGCTTGGTCGTCGGTCGGTTGGGTTGCCATCGGATGCCTCGGTCGGGCTCGAGGCGTCCGGCCGGAGGGCATGCCAGGGTGGCATGCAGGCGGCGCCTCGACGAAAGTGGGTCGCGGGGCCCTCCGGGAGCGAGGGCGACGTTGGCACCATACCAGGCTTTCGCCAGGCTTTTGCGTCAGCGCGAGCCGGCGAGCCGGGGTGCGGGGCCGCGCCGCGGGCCGCCGCCGGTCGCAAAAGAGATCGGGCTTCGCGCCCTCCAGACGTACTTCCGGTGCCGCGTGGGGATTGGCGCCGCGGGCGAGGGTGGAAACGTGGCCGAGGGCGGATGCGTTCTGCGCCCTGGTCGTGAATGAGGTGAACGCCGCAGTGGGCCGACCTGCTCACCAACGACGGTCGCGGGCTATGAGGCATGGTCCAGGGATTCGAGACGAGGATGGCCACATGTGCCGTAGACTCCACGATGTTAACGATCGCTATATCGTCTACACTGTCAGCGTTGATATCCGCGGAAGCCAAAAGCGGTGCATCCACCATGCTTCCCCGCGCTGCTGCGTCGAGCCGGGGTGCCGCGGGGTGCTGTCGTCGCGGACCCGCGCGCGGGGATCTTTCATGCGGCGACGTCCGCCTGGGCGAGCCAGGCTCGCAGCCACGCGTGGCAGCGCGGGAGCACGACGTCGGGGCCGAGCTCGAGGGTCTCGGGCATGCGCGCGAGCAGGTGCCCGAGGGCCACTTGTCCCAGATCCGGGGACCTCACGCGAACCCCGCGACAACCACCTCTTATGAGGAGGTCTTCCCTGGTTGCCTACCCATCATGGCGTCTAAGCGCGCGCCGCGCGGGCTCAGATCCGATGCGCGTAAAACCCCGAGAACGCCGGCTGGCCGTCAATGATGATGATGCCGAAGTGGCCCAGGAGGGGCGCGCAGGTGATGTCGTGCGTTTGGAAGCTCGTGATCCCGCCCCCGCCCTGGGCCCGTAGATCGACCACCAGCTCGAATCGGTCCGATTCGTGATACTTCACGGACACGGAGACGATCTCGTCGCCGTGCAAGATCCGCCATACCATCATCAGCGCTTGGGCCTCCGTGACGCTCAGCAGCGCCTGCAGAAACGCCGTCGCTTTGTGCGGGTTGCTCGCCAACATCGCCTCCAGGGCATCGACGGTGGGGCTTGGCGTCGCGGTCGGGTCGGCTGGAAAGAGCTGGGCGTAGGCGGTCGCTGTCCTGTCGAGGACGTCGGCCATCTGATCCAGGAGGTCGAAACCAAGCTCGTGCCAGCTCTCGGCGCCATCCAACGAGGGCCCCAACCCGGCGAGCCGGACGATCTCGCGGAGCTTGTGATTTTGCGCGCTCATGCTGCCTTCTCCAGGGGATACAGTTGCGTCGACATGTTCCAGATCGACCACTGCATGGCGAGGATCAGCGGTGCCATCTCCCGGGCCGTGGCGTCATCCACGACGACAGTGACCTGCGTCTCGTCGTAGGCGAGGAGATAGATCATCGTATTGGCGTTGCCCGCGTGGGCCTCGAACTCCTCCCAATTGTCCAGCGCATCGCGGTCTCGATAGACGAATATCTCGTGCTCCCTGCCCCAGGGGATCGCGCCGTAGCCCACGTACACTTGAGCGGTCGCCCCGCTCTGAAACACCGCCCCACGCCAGTGCAGGAGGATCGCACGCGCGCAGATGTCGAGCGCCGGGAGGCGGCCCAGGCCGTGGGTCTGCACAACAATATCTTGTCTTCCGAGCATAAGAGTCACGTGGGTCCGGCGCCGATCTGTCGGGCGGGCTCGACCCCGTAGTCGACAGGACTGTAGAAGATGAAGCGGCCGCGGTCACCCCGGAGCGGGCGGAGGTCGTGCACGTCCGCGAAACATAACACGAACTCGAGCTTCTCCCGCGGGATGCCGAGCTTTCTGGCGAGCAGCGGAGTGTCCCGGTCGAGGTTCGTGAAATATGCGCCCATGGGATGTTCGCCCGGAGGCCTGGATGCGAGGAACGTCCAGGTCTGTTGCGAGTGGATGACATTGAAGCTGCTTCGGTTCGTATAATGGTAGATCTGCGCCACAGGGCCTCGGACATCCCAGCGTAGTCAGGGCCCGCGCGTATGCAAGCGAGCCCCACGCACTGGCCCCTCAGGGCCCCGCGGGGATCTTTCATGCGGCGACCTCCGCCTGGGCGAGCCAGGCTCGCAGCCACGCGTGGCAGCGCGGGAGCACGACGTCGGGGCCGAGCTCGAGGGTCTCGGGCATGCGCGCGAGCAGGTGGCCGGCGATCCGGTGCGGCGCCCACGGCTGGCGCATGACCCAGCGCCAGTCGTCGGCGACCTCGGCCCGGCGCTCACCCACAAAGCCAGCGGCGACCCGCTCGGGTGAGCCGAACAGTTGCTGCATCGCGAACACCTCGGCGCGGCGCAGGCTCGGCCGCGCGGGGTGCAACAGGCGCCGGTCGATCGCGTAGACGAGCAGGACGATGAGGAAGCCGGCGAGCTGCTCGAGGCGCGTGCGCAGGGCGCCCGTGAAGGTGTCGCTGTAGTGGATCGCCGCGTCGCGGGCGCGCTCGAGGTCGGCGATGAGGGCCGGCGCGCCGCAGGGGGTCAGGCGCGCGGCGAGGTTGAGCGCGAGGTCGAGGTAGGCGCCGCGCTCGCTCGGGTCCTCGCGCGCGCCGGGGATCCGCGGACGCCGGGGCCCGACGCCCTCCTGCGCGAGCACGAGGTCGAGGGCGCCGTCGAGGTCGAGGTCACGCGACGCGGCCATCTCCATGACGATCGCCTGCAAGGTGGTGTCATCGGCGGCGAGGCTGACGAGCGCGAGCTCCAGCTCGAGGAAGCGATGGAAGACCTCGCGGACCGGACGGAGCTCGTGGGGCGGGTTGTCGGCGTAGAGCGCGGAGGCGGTGACCGGCCCGAGGGTGCCGCCCTCGGCCAGCAACAGACCGAGCGGCAGGGCGCGCAGCAGCGGCAGGGCGCTCGGGCCCCAGGCGGCGTCGAGGGCCGCGAGGGCCAGCAACAGCGGCCGCGGACGCAGGGAAGACGGGCGCTGGTCGACCAGACGCTCGCGCGCCGGCACGGCCCGTCGCAGCACGAAGATCGCCTCGGGGCCCCACCATCCGGCGTGGTGACCGAGCCAGATCAGGCGCGCCATCTCGTCGTCGTGGCCGTCCTGGCAGCGCGCACGCGGGACGCGGACGGGGCTGTCCGCAAGGACAGGTCGCAAAGGACAGCCACCCTCGGCCCACGCGCGCGTGGCGGCCAGCAACACGCCGGCGCCGGTCGGGCCGAGCCGCACGTCGCGGCCGAGCGCCTCGCCGAGGTCGACGTGGTCGCAGGCGACGGAGACGGCGACCAGAGCCGCGAGCCAGGCGCGGCGGGTCGGCATGTCGAGCGCGCTGTCAGGGTCGGCGACCACGCGCGCGAGCAACTGGCGGTGCGCCGGCTGGCCGAGGTCGAGCGCGCCGAGCAGCGCCCGGTGCAGCTCGGGGAGGGTCTCGGGCAGCTCGTCGGCGCCCGACGAAAGCACGGTGAGGATCGCGAGCTCGGCCGGGCGGCGGGCCAGATGGACCAGCGCCGGGCGGGCCAGCATCGCGGCCTTGAGGCGCTCGGGCGCGACGCGGGTGAACGCGCCGTCGACCCGCGCCCACGCGCCGAGGAAGCGGTCGATCGGCGGACGCGCGAGCGGCAGCACGTACACGCGTCGCAGCGCCGGCGACGAGTCGGGCTCGCACAGCGCGTCGAGCTCGGGCAGCTCGCCGTCGCGGCTGCTGACGACGATCGGGACGCCCGCGGTCGACAGCTCGCCGGCCCAGTCGAGCACGGTCTGCTGGGCGCTCGGGTCGCGCAGCTCGTCGACGCCGCCGAGGAGCACCACCGGCTCGATGCCCGGCCCGCGCAGCGGCGCGGCCCGCCAGGTGCGGTCGACGTGGCGCCGCAGGTCGAGCTCGACGGCCGACCACCAGCGATCGATCGCCTGCTCGGCGGTGAGTCCGTGCCATGGACCCGTGAGCCCGAGCATGCAGATCGACACGCGCGTGGCGTTGCCGCAGATCAACAGCGGGATCGGGATCCGCGTGCGCCCGCGGGGACCAGCGCTGTGGGTGCCGCACAGGCCGAGCACGAGGTCATGCAGCAGCGTACACACGCCCGTGCGCGCGGGGCCGATCACCCACAGGCCGCGGCAGTCAGGGTCCTCCAGCCAGGTGCCGAGCACCGCGCCCGCGTTCGCCAGGATGGCCTCGTCGATGTCGTCGGGCAGTGGCTCCGGGGCGAGGCGCAACTGTCGGCACAGCTCGTGCCACGCCACCGCCTGGTCGGGGGTCATGAGGTCGTCGGCCAGCGCGTGTCCCAGCCGCCACTGCAGCCAGTGCAGGTAGGTCTCGACCTCCCCGCGAGCGCTCATGCGCTCCGCCTCCGACGCGACCGACGAAGCAGTGGGAGCACCATGAGCACCACGGCGCCCCACCCCGCCGCCTCGCCGCCGCTGCACCCGCACGCGCCGCGGTCACGGCAGTCGTCGGCGGCTGGGCCCGTGGACCTGTCCTTCGGGACAGCATCATTCGGGACAGCATCATTCGGGACAGCGGGGCGCGCCGCGGCGCCGCGGTGCTCGCTCATGCCGAGCTCTGCGAGCAGCTCGCCGGCGTCCTCGGCCCGGTCGAGCAGCCACAACAGATAGCGCAGGTCGACGACGACGTTGCGCGAGCGCGCGGGGTTGTAGCCGAAGTCGCCCGCGATGTTCTCCCACACCCGATCGAAGTTGAGGCCGACGAGCTCGCCGCGACCGTTGATGACCGGGCTGCCCGAGTTGCCGCCCGTGGTGTCGCCGTTGGCGAGGAAGTCGATCGGGACGTCGCCGAGGCGCGGGTCGGACCAGTAGGTCTTCGCGGCCTCACCGGCGAGGTCGACGATGCGTTGGGGCATGTCGAAGGGCGCGACGCCGGTGACCTTGGCGAGCTGCCCTCGCAGGGTCGTCTGCGGGGTGGCCAGCATCGCCTCGCGCGGGCTGTAACCCTCGACCTGCGCGTAGGAGAAGCGCAGGGTGCCGTTGGCGTCCGGATACACCGGGCCCTGACGGATCGTTCGGAGCATGGTGAAGTAGCGCGGGCCGACCTTGAAGCCGCGACCGACGCGGGCCTCGGTGCGCGCGTCGAGTGCCTCGAGCACCGGCGCCAGCGCGAGCGCGAGGACCAGCAGCGGGTCGGTGCTGCGGGCGAGGGTCTCCTCGTCCGCGGCGAGCAGCGCGAGCGTGGCCGCCTTGTCGGCCAACTTCGTGCCGGAGATCAGCGCGCGTGCGGCGGGCACGAAGGCCTCGCGCTCGCCGCTGGCGTCGCCGATCAGACCGGCGAGCGGGGCCAAGCGGGCGGCCTCCGGCAGCGCCGCGGCGCGGGCCAGCAGCGCGGCCAGCAACTGCACGTCGACCTCGGCGTCGTGGTCCCGCAGGCGCCGCTCGACGCGGTCACGCAGGCGCTTGGCGTCGCGGTCCATGTAACCGGCGAGGCGCTCGAGGTCCGGCTTCTTGGCCTCGCGTGCGCGGCGGACCACGTCGATCGCGGTCGCCAACAGGGTGCCGGCGTTGCCGAGGTTATCGAGCACAAACTCGGCCGGGAACGCCTCGCGGCGGTCCTGCGAGATCGCGCGGATCTCCGGGAGCACATCGGTGAAGCCGGGGTTGGCGGGCTGCGCGGCCCACTGCTCGAGGCTGGCCTCCTCGGCCCGCCGACGCTCGACCAGCTTCATCGCCCGCAGCCCGGCGATCATGCCCTGGGCGTTCTTGTGGCGGTTGGCGAGGGTCTTCTTGCTGGCGGCGACCTTGATGCCGACCGCGGGGTCGAGGCCGCCGAGATCCTCGTAGATCGAGATCCACTCGCCATACAGATCGATGCGCGCCGGGAACACTTGATCGATGTGCCGCTCGGCCTCAATGACCGGCAAGTAGCGCTGCGTCTGCCCGGGGTAACCAAGCACCGCCACGAAGTCGCCAGGCTTCACGCCGTCGTGCGCGGGCCGCAGCCACTGCGCCGGCTTGTACGGCACGTTGCTCGCGGCCGGCTCGGCGGGCATGTTGTCGGCGCCAGCGTAGGCGCGTACCAGCGAGAAGTCGCCGGTGTGCCGCGGCCACATCCAGTTGTCGACCTCGCCGCCGAACTCACCGACCGCGGCCGGCGGCGCGTATACCAGCCTCACGTCCCGCATCTCGCGGTAAGTAAATCGCTGGTACAGGCTGCCGCTGTAGAAGCTGACGACGTCGCAGCGCACGCTCGGGCCCGACTTCTCGCAGGCCTCGGTCAACTGCTTGCGGGTGCGCTCGATCGCCTGGGCCCGGCCGCGGTCGTCGCTCGCCGCGTCGGCGGCGGCCGTGACCTCGGCCGTGACATCTTCGATGCGCTCGAGCACCCGCACGCTGAGGTCCTTGCCGGGCAGCTCCTTATCGCGACCACGCGCGACGAAGCCATCCTTGAGGTAGTCGTGCTCGACGCTGCTGTTGGCCTGGATCGCACCGTAGGCGCAGTGATGGTTGGTGGCGATCAGGCCGTCGGCGGAGATGAAGGCGGCCGAGCAGCCGCTCAGGTTGACGGCGGCGCGCATGAGCCCGCCGTCCGGACCGGCCTCGGCGCCCCAGAGCTGCTCGGGGGTGAGCTCCAGGCCCATCTCGCGCAGGCGCGCTGGATCGAGCTCACGGATCTGCGAGGGCATCCACTGGCCCTCGTCCGCGTGAACCGGGGCGCCCGGCCCGGCCACCAGCGCCGCCGCGGTGGCGGCGAGGACGAGGCGCGTGGCGGGGCGGAGGCGGAGGCGGTGCCGGGGCATGTTCGCCACCTTACACCAGATCGCCCGTCCTTCTCACAGCCCGAGCGCTTCGCGGGCGCGGCGCGCAAAGCTGAAGTGCAGACCGAGGGTCTCCGCGGCCTCGACCAGGACCATGAGGGGGCCCATCACGAACGAGATCGGTCGCTTGAGCAGGGCGGGTCGGTTGCCCTCGATGCGGTGCCCCGCCAACTGGAACGCCCAGCCGACGACCTGGCCGCCGACGAACAACGGCCAGTTTTGTTGCCACAAGCCAACCACGCCGGTGACCAACAACAGCGGCACGCCGAACATGTGCGTGACGCGGTTGAGCGGGTGACGGTGCTCGTGGAGGTAGTAAGCGAACTCGCGGGTCCAAAAGCCCGAGAGCGCGTCGATGTTCGCCGGTGTCGTTGCCATGCGTGGGATCCACGGCGGTTGTAACCGAAAACTGGCGCGGGGTGTCGCGCTCACGGGGCGACGCCGGTGTGCGTCAGTGGGCACCAGTCGGGGCGCTGGAGCGGGCGGGCGTTGTCGCTGTAGATCGCCTTGAAGCTGGCGATGTGCGCCACCGACATCGGCAGCGGGGTCGCGAGCACGTGCCAGCCTGCAGGTCGATCGGAGGTTGCAGGCTGCCCGACTTGCACGTGTCGCTCGCGACCGGCGGCGCCGCGAGGACCGCGAGGAGAACGATGAGACCGCCGTCGATCATGCTCGCGCCACCGTATCAGTGGTATCAGCCGGGTGCGTTGCGGCCTCGTGGTGTGGGCGCGGTCTGGCGCGCTCACGTGGCGTGGCGCGAGGTATGCTCGCGGCTCGCATGCCCACGGACTCGCCACCACCGGTGACGCCGCCGACGCCACCGACGCTCGTGGCAGCCGTGCCCGGTCGCTTCGACGCCGACGGTGTGCAGCGGCTGCTCGGTCTGCGCAGCCGTTACCTCGCGCAGCGGCTGCTCGCGGCGCTCGACCCGTGGGAAGCGGGATTCTCGACCGCGGCGGACTTCCAGGCGATGGCGCAGACGATGCTTGACGCGCCGGTGGACCGCAAGCTGGCGTTCTTGTTTCGCCTGGCGGACGCGGACGGCTCGGGCCGCATCGAGCGCGAGGAGCTCGACCGCATGCTGAGCATCGGCTTGGCCGAGAACGGCATCGTGCTACGCCGCGAGGACGAGCACCGCCTGTTGTCGGCGATGATGGACGAGGCGGACATCGATCACGACGGCGCGGTCACCCTCGAGGAGTTCACGCGGATCATCGCCCAGCGCCCGGCCTTGCGGGCGCAACTGGCCGAGCGCGGCGTGGCCCTGCTCAAGCCGCGACCGGCGGGCAGCCGCGCCGGTTCGAGCCGGCTCGAGGCGCTCGGGTGGATCCGCCGCTGGGGCGTGCTCGGCAGTTGGCTCGCGCTGTTCGTCGCCGTCAATCTCTGGCTGTTCATCGACGCGTTCACGACCTATCGCGGCACCGGGGCGAACCTGTGGATCGGGCTGGCGCGGGGCTGCGGCGCGTGCCTCAACCTCGACGGCCCGCTGCTGTTGGTCCCGATGCTGCGCCACCTGTGGACCCGGGTCCGCCGCAGCCGGTGGGAGCGCGTGCTCCCGCTCGACGAGAGCGTCGGGATCCATCGGCTGATCGGTGAGGTGGTGTTCGGCCTGTCCTGCGTGCACGCGCTCGCCCACCTGATCAACGTCGCCGTCTCCGGCGCGCCGCTGTGGAGCACGGCCAACACCACTGGCTTCGCCCTGTTCGCGATCCTGGCGCTGATCTGGCTGTGCGCGCGCGACCGCGTGCGCGCAGCGGGGCACTTCGAGCTGTTTCATCGCGTACACGCCGGCTGGTGGCTGTGGTTCATCGTCGCGGTGTTCCACGGGCCTGTGCTCTGGATCTGGCTGCTCGCGCCGGCGAGCGCGTATGCCGTCGAGCGCAGCCTGCGACGCTCGCTGCGGCGGGCGCCGGTCAAGCTGCTCGACGCGCGGCCGCTCGCCTCCGGGGTCACCATGCTGCGCTTCGAACGACCGGCCGGCTTCGCCTACGACCCCGGTGACTTCGTGTACCTCCGCGTGCCCGCGGTCGCGCGCAGCGAGTGGCACCCGTTCACGCTGACCAGCGCGCCCGAGCAGCCGGACGCGCTGACCGTACACGTGCGGTCGCTCGGCAACTGGACGCGCGCGCTGCAGGACCGGTTCGCGGCGCCGGGCAGCCACGCTGGCCAGGAGGTCCACGTCGACGGCCCCTACGGCACGCCGAGCACGCACATCCAGGCCTGCGAGCACGTGGTGACGATCGCGGCGGGCATCGGCGTGACGCCCTTCGCGTCGGTGCTCCAGAGTCTGCGTCTACAGCGGGCCCGCGGCGGCGCCGACTTTCGGCTCAAGCGCCTGCACTTCGTGTGGATCTCCCGCGAGCAGCACGCCTTCGAGTGGTTCACGCAACTGCTCGGCGAGCTCGAGGCCAGCGACAACTGGCTCGACATCCATATTTACTTCACCGCGGCGCGGCCCGACATGGAGGGCAGCATGGTCGAGCTGGCGCGCGTCATCCTCCACGAGAGCAGCGGCATCGACCTGATCACCGGCCTGCGCGCGCGCACCCGCTTCGGGCGCCCCGACTTCGCCGCGCTGCTCGGCGGCTTCGCGGGCGAGCCCGGGCTGGCTCGCCCGGACGTGTTCTTCTGCGGCCCGCCGGCGCTGGCCCGCGAGCTGTCGGTCGCGTGCCAGTCGCTCGGGTTGCCGTTCCGCTACGAGCGCTTCTGAGGCCGGCAGCCGCGGCGCGACGTGGGGAGAGAACATCGCGTCAGCGCGCGAGCGGCTCGTAGGGATCGAGGGTGCGCAGGCGCGGGTCGTCGACGCGGCCGCCGACGGTGAAGTGGTAGAGGCTCTGGAACTCGCCGCTCTGCAGTCCGAGCAGCGCGTGCATGCGGTCGTCGAAGAAGCAACCGATGCCGGTCGCGGCGAGGCCGAGCGCCTCGGCCTCGAGGTAGAGGATCTGGCCGATCGCGCCGGTCTCCCAGAACAGCCGGCGATAGCGCCACGGCGCGCCCTCGACGGCCTGCATGTCCGCGAGCATCGCCAGCGCGAAGCAACCCTCGCCGGCGATCGCCTGGCCGCAGGCGATCGCCGCCGCGAGCTGGCGACCGTCGCCGACCCGGAGCAGCGAGAGGTCGAGCTCCGGCGGACACGCCTCGGGGCGCGTCCACGTGAACTCGGGGTCAGACGCGAGACGCCAGCGCTCGCGGCGGGCCGGGTCGCGCAACAGCAGGTAAAGCCCGGGGTCCAGGCCCTCGACGCGATGCACGAAGATCGCCAGGTCGACCCGCGATGGACCGGCCAGCGCGCGCAGCGGCGGTGCGTCGTGGGCTGTCTTTATGAGCATGTCGTAAAAGCCAGCCCGTGTGACGCCGGTGCGACCGTCCATGGCGACGGCGCTGCGACGGCCGCGGATCAGCGAGGAGGCCGGCGGGGAGTCGGGCTCCGGGGCGCGCGTGGGCGCCGGCTCGTGCGTGCGCAGGTCGGGCATGCGCGACTCGGCCCGCACGGTGGCGCGGGTGACGTCGTCGATCACCGGCCAGAGCTGATGCGCCGCGCTGAGCTGGTTCGGCGCGCCGTGCAGCGGCAGACGAGCGAGGGCGGCGAGCGCCTCGGACGGGAGGGTCCAGTCCTGCACGGCGACCGTGGCGGCGGCAGGCACCAGCACGAGCAGGGTCTCGGGCTGCTCCGCCTCGGGGCCGCTGTCCTGGCTCAGGCCGAGCAGGGTGGCCAGTTGCGCGTCGCCGGGGCGCGGCAGCTCGAGCGCGCGCCAGCCGAGCATCGCGGCGGCGAGGTCGAGCGCCGCGATCGCGTGGCCGAGGTCGTGCTGGCAGTAGCGAAACGCCCGCTCGCCGTACTTCCACGCCTCACGCCAGGCGATCGTGCTCAGGCCCACGAGCAGGCACGGCTGCGGCAGACCGACGGTGAGCGCGGTCCACAGCGCGGGGCTCAGCTCGCGGCGGCGCTCGAGGCCGTGCAGCAGCGGGCTATAGTGATGCAGCCCGGGCGCGTCGCCGAGGCCGGCGACCGCGGGCGCGAGCAGGTAGGCCTCGGTCGGGTGCAGGTTGCCGCTCGACGGGTTGACGCGCAGGGACCAGCGCGCGTCGCCCTGCTGCTTCCACGCCGAGAGCGCGAGGCTGTGCAGCAGCAACGCGTCGATCAGCGCGAGGTCGAGGGGCGCGGCCGCGATCGCGCCGGTTGTGAACAGCTCGGCGTAACGCGGGCCGGGGTCGGGCACGCTGCGCGGCAGCGCGACGGTGGTGGCCCCGGTATAGCTGCGAAACGGGCTCGGCTGGCTGTCCCAGTCGAGGTAGCCGAGCGAGGCGGCGTAGCGGCCCGGACGGTGCTTGCTGCGCTCGTGGTAGGCGAGCACCGTCTCGAGATCGCGGTCCGACACGCGGCGAAGGTAACACGCCTCAACGGACCTGCTTGCAGCTCCAGGCCTCGTCGGTGATCTCCCACAGCGGGTCCTGGCCGGGTTACGAGCGCTCTTTTGGCCGGCGGCGACGACGGCGCGACAGCAACAGTGGGACAAGGAACCACGCTAGATGCGCAGGTGGCTTTCCTACACTGCATCCCGCGAATGTGAGTTCCTCAGGCTCGGTCCAGCCCGAGAAGTTGCCAGCCAAATCGAGCGCGCCGAAGCGCAGGGTCGTGGAGGACACGCGCGAGACGCCGCCGGGGAAGTTATCAGCCCCGGTACACGGATGCTGTCCGATGGTGATCGCACCAGGTGCGGCTTCGATTGCAGTGACGGCCCCGGTGAACTGCGTGAGATCGAGATCCGTGGTCTCTCCCGCGTTTGCAAGATAGATGGCGCCGGCTCCGGATAGCGAATAAGTCGCAAGGTGGTGCCTGTCCCCGCAGTCCCGCTCGTGCGTGATGTCGAGGTCGTCAACCTCGGGGAGTGGCGGCGGCTCAATCGAGGGCCCCGCGCCTGTGGTAAAGTGGTAGTTCGCCGTATCGTCCCATCCAATGACCGAGTACCTAGTATTAGGTAACAGATCCTCGGAAAATTGTAGTACCCCGACCTCCCCGAGCGGTGTCTGGATGCAAGTGTCAAAAAAGACGCGCTCCAGTCCAGTCTCATCCATAATCGCCCGCGGCCGCCCGCAAGACGGCAGCCAGATTCGAGTGTTTGTCGGAGCCCCGATCGACCCATCTAAGGGTAGGGCGAAGATGAGGCCGTAGCGACCATCTGTACACTTGCACTGGATGCAAGACAAATGCAGAAGTGACAGGATTATTGTTGCGATCCATGGGACAAATGGCTTGATGGTCATGACGGCTTCCCTCTGGATGCTACTCGAATCCGTCACTTCCGAGGCGCCCAACTTCGGCGGCCGCAGGTGCAAATCAAGCAGCGCGGACGGCGGCGCTACCAAACTGGGCCAAGAACGCTGGTGATCGAACTGGGTGCAGACCCGCGTCACGCAGGCGCTGGTGGCGCGAGCGATGTCCGAGGGCTGTTGAAATTTAGGTGGCGGCCTCATCACCCCCGAGGGAATTCTCGGGGCTTGAAACGACAAGGACCGCCATGACCAAGAATGCCAGGAAGAGCCCGACGAATGAAGACCCGAGGACGCCGCAGCCAATCCACCAGTTGACGATGCCGACCCGTCTCCGGTGGTGGTGGGCATGGCTCGCGCCGCGTCGAGATCTCGAAGCGGTGACTGTCAATAACTATGAGACAGGGTCTGGTTGGATTTAGTGACTTCCTTTCGTCGAGACGGGCCCTTTAGCACGATCCGATGGCAGTTGGAGAGGATACGACCGCAGATTGCGTCGGCGAGGGTGGGATCACCGATATGATCGTGCCAGAGCTCCGGCGAGCGTTGGCTGGCCAGGATCGTCGAGCGCTCGCCGTACCGGTCCTCCATCAGCTCGGACATATCCCGGCGCTCGGCTGGACCGAGGGGGGCCATGCCCCAATGCGCTTAAGCGATGGTCTCAGGGCGCCCGCGTAGCGCGTCATGGCAGGCCTTGAGGCCGTCGATCGAGACCGACACCTCGCCGACGCCGACCGCGAGCAGCGTCGTGACGCACGCGGCATCGTAACACCCGCTCGCGCCGCCAGCGTATGCTCCGGGCGTGCAAGCGAGGGCACGAAGCGGGATCTCGGCGGCGCTGACGACCGCGGCGATGCTCGTGATCGTCGCCGGCTCGGCGGCGATCCGCTGGCCCGGACTCACGCAGGGTCGGCTGGCCTCGCACGACGTCGGCGGGATCCTCTACAACGCGATGCTGCTGCGCAGCGGCGGCCTGCCCTACGTCGACAGCGTCGAGTGGAAGGCGCCCGGCAGCTTCTATGTCGCTGCGCTGGTCGCCGGACCGGCCGGCACCGACATCGCGGCGCTGCAACTGGTCGCCAACCTGGTCGCGCTCGGCTCGCTGGTCCTCGTCATGGCGCTCGCGTGGCGGCTGTGGGGCCGCGCCGCCGCGGTCGCCTGCGGGGCAGTGTTCGCGCTGCACGACGCGCAGCTCGACAGCATGGACGCCAACTACGTGACCTGGGCCTTGCTACCGCAGATCGCCGCGGTGATGCTCGCGGTCGCGGCCTATCGACGCCGCCAACGATCTGTCCCTTCGGCCATGTCGTGGCTGGCGGCCGGCGCCATGTGCGGGGCGGCGACGCTGTGCAAGCAGCCCGCGGGCGTGGTGTTGATCCCCGTGATGGCACACGCGCTGGGCCTCGCTCGTGGCTGGGACCTCCGCGCTGGCGCGTGGGTGCTCGCGGGCTTCCTCGCAGCGCACGCGCCGGTGGCTCTGCATTACCTGGCCCACGGGCAGCTCGGCGCGCTGCTGGCGAGCTACGCCGGGGCCAACTGGGGCTTCGCGTACATCGGACACCACGCCGACACGGCGCGGCACGTGGCCGCCTGGGAGGGGCTGGCCGCGACGGTGTTTTTTCTGGCGCTGCCGCTCGTGCTCGCCGGCTTCGCTGCGGCGGCGGGTCCGCGTGATGACGAGGACCGCGCGACCACGCGACTGCTGATGATCTGGACGCTGGCAGCGATCGCGGGCGCCGCGGTCGGCCTGCGCTTCTACAAGGGCTACTTCCTCGCCGCGCTGCCACCGCTGTGCGTGCTGGCGGCGGCGCCGTGGGGCCTGCTGCGCGTCGACTTCTGGCGGCGCGGGGTGGCCCGCTGGGTCGCCGCGCCGGTGTTGGTCGCGCTGTTCATCCGCGCCGCGATGATCCTCCACGCGACCCGCGTCGATCGCTCGCAGCCGCACGACGACGGCGCGCGCAAGCTCGGCGAATACATCGCGCGGCACAGCGAGCCCGGCGATCGCATCTGGGTCTGGGGCTGGCACCTGTGGGGCGTGTACGCCTACAGCGGGCGGCTGTCGGCCAGCCCGATCTACAAGACCCCCGGGCTGCTGACGCGCTTCGACGACGACACCTGGCGGCGGCCGAGCACGCCGGTGAAGCTGCTGCCAGACAGCCCGCACGCCGAACGCCTGCTGCTCGACCTCGAGAGGACATCGCCGATCTTTGTTGTCCTCGGCGGCAGCGTCCCGCGCGAACAATTCGTGGCGCTGCGTCGCTTCCTCGCCGACCACTACGCGCGTGACCGCCGGATCAGCGTCGGCAAGGTCGAGATCTGGCGCCGTCGCCAGCCCGGCTAGCGCGGCACGCAGTGGGCCTTGAGCGCGGCTGCAATGCGCTCGCCGCGAGCGTCGCTATCGGCCAACCCGGCTGGCGAGCGCCGTCGCATACTCCCCGAGGCCGACCCCAACCACGTAGATCCGCCGCGCCGCCGCTTCGGCCGCGATCGGGTGCATCCGGCTTCGGGCTTCGTTGCGAAGATCATCGGGGGCGCTGCGATCCCGAAGTTGTCGGAGCCGGACTGTCGCGAACGAAGTCGTCGAGCAATCGACGCTTCATCGCCACCGACTCTGGTCTCGCTCGCCATGGCATGCGCTCGTCGGCCGCCGTCGTGTCACGGCCAGGTGTCCGCCGCGGCCAGCGAGCTAGCGCATGAGACCTGCGGCGCGGCGGGGCAAGTTTGTGCTTTTCAAAGCGACGCGGGTCGGTCATCTTACGCGCCGCGTAGATTCATGGAAGCCGCCGTCGCCCCCGCCGTCACGTCCGCTGTTGCTCCCGTGCCCCTCGCCGACTCGTCGCGGCGCTGGCTGTTGTTCGTCGCGCGACGTGCTCTGCGCAACGCCTTGGCGCTACGCGACGCGGGCGCGCTCGGCCTGCCGGTCGGCAACGCCGAGCGGCCGGACGACCCCTGTCTGGCGATGCCGGCGCGGGTGTTCGTGTCCTGGTACGACGGTGCCGAGCAGGTCGGCAGCCTTGGCTCGCTCGAGCCGTGGTTGCCGCTCGAGCAGGCGGTGGCTCGTTACGCGGTGCACGCAGGGCTCGACCCGAAGCTGCCGGCCGCCCGGGCCTCCCGCTGGCATCGCCTCGTCGGCGAGATCTCCATCCTCGGGGCCCCCCAGGACCTACCGGTCAGCGGCCTCACCGCGATCGCCGAGGCGCTGGTGCCTGGTCGTGACGGCGTCATCCTCATGGCTGGCCCGCGCAGCGCTCGCCCGGGCTCGGGCGGTCATCCGGCGCCTGGCAACTTGCTGCCTCCTTTGCTGCCTCCCTTGCTGCCTCCCTTGCTGCCTCCCTTGGCTGCGGGCATGCCGGTCCGTCAGCAGGCGGTGTCGTTGCCGTCCGCGTGGCGGCAGTCGCCGCGCGCCCGCGACTTCGTGGTCGCCCTGATGCGTACCGCTGGCCTCTCACCTGAGCATGACGGCCCGCGTCTACGGGGTCGCACCTTCCTGGCGGAGACCTTTGTCGAGCCGGTGGCCACGGTGCTGCCGGCACCGAGTCGCGGGACGGCCGAGCTCCAGCTCGGCGTCTGAGTGGAGGGTGCCGGCGCCGGGTGCCGGCGCCGGGTGCTCGCTGGCCTTCGGTCTTGCGAGCCTGCGCGGCCCCATGCCACACTGCGCCCGCTGGTCGTTCCCGCGCTTTTCGACCGCACGTGCCATTTTTTGTGTCCCCGGCCGGTTCGGCCTGACTCTTCGCCGCGAGAACCTTCATGCGAATGATCCTCATCGGCCCGCCGGGCGCCGGCAAAGGCACCCAGGCTCAGAGCTTGGTCACCACTTTCGGCATCCCGCACATCTCCTCGGGCGACATGCTCCGCGAGGCGGTCAGCGCCGGGACGCCGCTCGGCAAGACGGCGGCCGACTTCATGAAGGATGGCCTGCTGGTCCCCGACGACGTGGTCATCGGCATGGTGATCGATCGCATCGGCCGTGGTGACTGCGCGCAGGGCTTCATGCTCGACGGCTTCCCGCGCACGCTGCCGCAGGCGGAGGCGCTCGACGTGGCGCTGACGGGCTCGCAGGTCACCCTCGACGCCGTGGTGCTGATCGAGGTGCGTGACGAGCTGATCCGCGAGCGGGTCACGGGTCGCCGCACGGACCCGCAGACCAACATCATCTACCACCTCAAGTTCAAGCCGCCGCCGCCCGAGGCGCTGGACCGGCTGGTACATCGCAGCGACGACACCGAGGCCGCCTGCACCGCGCGGCTCGAGAAGTACCACCGCGAGACCACCCCGATCGTGCCGTTCTACGAGCGCCAGGGTCTGCTACGGCGGGTCGACGGCGTCGGCTCGCCCGACGAGGTCCTGCTCCGCATCGTCGCGGCGCTACAGACCGTCGCCGGGACCAGTTGAGCGGCGAGCAAGCATGGCAACCAGCAAGATCCGCTACTGGGCTCCTCAGATCGCCACTCTCGGCGCGATGCTCTGCGGATTTTTGTCGATCGTCGCGGCCACCCAGGGGCGCTTCGCCGACGCCGGCTGGCTGATCCTGCTGTCGACCTTCCTCGACCGCGCCGACGGCCTGCTCGCGCGCTCGCTGCATGCCACCAGCGACTTCGGCGTGCAGATGGACTCGTTCGCCGACTTCTTCGACTTCGGCGTCGCGCCGGCGGTGCTGCTGTTCATCGCGCTGACCGCGGACCCAGCGCTCGGCTATGCCTCTGGCACTGGCTACGCGCTGATCGTCGCCGCTTGCGGCTTCTGGATCGCCGCTGCCACCTTCCGTCTCGCGCGCTTCAACGTCCTCACCGACAGCGCCCCCGACAAGAACCTGTTCAACGGCATACCGACCACGCTGGCCGCCGGCCTGCTGGTCAACTGGTTCCTCGTCTGCCTCAAGTACGCGACCCCGGGGAATCCGCTCGGGGCGGCCGGCGACTTCAGCGAGGCGCGTCTGTTCGGCGCGCTGCAGCTCGGCCCCAGCATCTGGTCGGCGTTCCCGATCGCGATGCTGGTCGGCGGCCTGTTGATGGTCTCGAACCTGCGCTGCCGCAAGTTCCTGCTGTTCAAGAACAAGGTCGGCTCCGTCGCGGTGCTGCTGCTGGTCGTCTGCGCCTTCGTGTGCCTGCTGCTGCGCGTGTTCCCCGAGTACATGGTCGTGCTACCGAGCCTGTGGATCTCGTTCTGGCTGATCTACGGGCAGGTCGCCCCGAAGTACCGCACGCTCGCGTCGCCGCCGCTGTTCCCGGTCGGCGACGACAAGTAACGTGCGTCAGTAGTCGGGGCGCTCAGCAGCGAGCAGCGGGTCCACCGCGCCCGGGCGGGCGCGGCGGGCCTGGAGCCTTCAACCCTTGGGGTCGAGGCGGGCGCCCATCGGGGTCGACGCCGCGGCGGGCCGCGGGAGCAGGCCGGCGGCCTCGAGCACCACGTCGGGCTTCTGCGCCTGCTCGACGGCCAGGCGGGTCTGCGCGGCCTCGATGCGGCGCAGGAGCTCCGTTTGATACTCGGCGAGGCGCTCGCTGACGCGCTGCTGCTTCTTCATGTTGCGGCGCATGTCCTCCTGGTAGCGCTTGAGGAAGTAGCCGATCGTCTCGATGCGGATCTTGATCGACCCGGTGGGCTTGTTCTCGTCGATGTCTTTGAACGAGAAGTATGGCGTGCCGGAGTTCTCGACGATCTCCTCGATGACCGTGTAGATCGGCGCGTCGTGGCCGCACTTGAAGCTCGACAGCTCGAGCGCGACCAGGTTCGGGTGGCGCGCGGTGAACTTGGCGGCCCACACCTTTTGGTTGGTGTTCTCGCTGTAGCTGTTCTTCCACACGTCGCTGATGTCGAACGCGTCCTTGATGAAGCCGGCGTCGATATCGGGCTGGAACAGCGGCCCGACGATATGCGCGTCGAGCGGCAGCGACTGCACGGTGAGGATCGGGTAGCCGAGCTTTTGCAGCTCGTCAGGGATCTCGTGGTTCATGCCCGGGTCGTTGTGATACGGGCGGGCGAGCAACACGACGCCGATCTTCTGGTCGCGCTCGAGCTGCTCGATGATCGCGCGGCCGTCCTTGCGGTGGTCGACGAAGAAGCGGTCCTGGGCGATGAAGCCCTCGTCGACGGCGCGGCTGTTCTCCTCCTCGCTGAGGCCGAGGATGTCCTTGAAGTACTCGAGCATCTGCCGCTTGCACAGCTTGCGCTCGGCCATCTGCACGAAGGGGATGACCAGCTTGAGGCCCTTCTGGGCGAAGATGTCGGACTCCTTGACGAAGGCCGCGCGCGTCGTGTCCGCGGAGCCGACCACCGTCGGGCAGGCGCGCGAGCCGACCGAGTTGGACAGCCAGGTCTCCATCGAGTCGACCTGCGGGAACACGATCACGTGCAGCGGGCGGCGCTTGTGTTTGACCTCGAGCAGGTTGTGCATGTGGGCGATGCACACCTTGGACGGGAAGCACGGGTCGATCGCGCCGCGCTTCGAGCCCTCCTTGTACAGCTCCTCGGAGGTGAAGTCCGAGTACACGATGTTCTTCGGCGAGACCCCGAGCGACTCGAAGTAGGCGCTAAAGAACGGGTTTTGCGAGTACTGGTTCAACACCCGCGGGATGCCGATGCGCAGGGTCTCGCGCTTCTTCATCAGCTCGATGCGGCGCTGCTGGGCCTCGAGGGTCTCGCGCGCGGAGGCTGACAGGTTGGCGAGCGCGCCCCCGGCGTCGATCTTGCCGGCGACCTGACCGAGCTTCTCGGCGGCCTTGCCGAGGAAGCCGGCGACCTTGGGGCTGCGGTTGACCTTCTTGAGCATCTCATCGAACTTGCCCTGGTGCTCGGCGAGGGCCGGGGGCAGGTCGAGGTGCTCGCGCATACCGAGGCCGACGTCGTCGATGCTGTCGGCGACGATGGGCGGCTCCTGGGCGTCCCAGATGTCCTTGGCGGCCTTGGAGCACAGGTTCGGGTAGTTCTTCTTGAGCGCGTCGAGCCCGCCCTTGATCTTCTTCATCGACTCGATGTCCTCGACCTCGCCCTTTTCACAGGTGGCGATGATGAGGCGCTTGGTGCCGATCGACTCGTCGACGCTGTTTTCCTTCTTGCGGATCTTGAGGAGCTGGCCGAGGGCCATGCGCTTCTCGGCGTCCTTGTCCTGCATCTCGAGGTCGACGTCGATGAAGGTGCGCAGGCACTTGTTCTTGCAGAAGTAGCAGCGGGTGCTCTCGTCGCGGCGCTGGCTAAAGCCGATGCTGTCGATCTTGTCGATGCCGATCCACTCGGTCTGGTGCCCGAGCTGCTGATGCATGCGCCGGACCTCGAGGCCCGCACCGATCGCGCCGGACTCGCCGCAGTGCTGGTGGACGATGACATCGGCCTCGAGGCCCTTGGCCTTGAAGCGCTCCTGGATGAAGTCGACCTGGGCCTTGACCGCCGCGAGGTTGTGCTGGGTGCCGCCTTGCAGCACGAAGCGGCTGCCGAGCTTGGCGAGGTTGGGGATCTGGCTGACGTACAGCCAGATGTTCTTCGGGAGCACGTTGGCGAGGCCCGCCATGATCTCCTCCGGGGCCCAGCCCTGGCGCTGGAAGTCGACGATGTCCGACTGCATGAACACGGCGCAGCCGTAGCCGAAGCTCGGCATCGCCTTGGCGTCGAAGGCGAGCTTGGCGTAGTCACGCACGTCGTGGCCGAAGCCGTCGGCGGTGCTCTGCAGGAAGTAGCCGTTGCCAGCCGAGCACTGGGTATTGAGCTTGAAGTCCTTCACCTTCCCGTTCTTGAGGATGATGATCTTGATGTCCTGGCCGCCGACGTCGCACACGACATCGACGTTGTCGTAGAAGTGCAGCGCGCTCTCGCAGTGCGCGACGGTCTCGACGATCGCCGCATCAGCGCGCAGCACATCGCGCAGGATGTCCTTGGCGTAGCCCGTGGTGCCGACCCCGAGGATCGTCAGCTTGGCGCCGGCGCCCTCGACTTGCTGGCGCAGGTCGGCGAGCAGCTCCTTGGTGTCGACGATCGGGTTGCCCTTGGAGAGCTGGTAGACCTTCTTGACGACCGCGCCGGCCTCGTCGATGAGCACGGCCTTGGAGGAGGTTGAGCCGCCGTCGATGCCGAGGTACACGCGCACGTCCTCGCCCGGCTGGAAGGTCTTCGGGGTGAAGCGGATCGGCGTGTAGTCCGACATGAAGGAGGCGAGCTCCTCCGGGGTCTTGCTGAGGCCGCTACCGCCGGCCTTCTTCTTCTCGGCGAGGCGGCCCTCGGTCAGGTACCACTCGAGCTTGGCGATGCCGGTGTACACGCCGACGTTGTCGTCCTCGGTCTTGCCGTACTCGACGGCGCCGAGCGCAGCGAAGTACTGGGCGTTGTCGGGGACGATGATGAGGTCGGCGGGGTCGTCACAGGGCGGGAGCTCGACGCCACGCTCGGCCCAGATCGGCGGGATGTTGGCCTTCCAGCACTCGACCATGCCCTTGATGTAGGTGTTCGGGCCGCCGAGCAGCAGCACGTAGGGCATGAGGGTGTGGCCGCGCGTCAGCACGGACAGGTTTTGCTGGATGATGCTCTCGAACAGCGAGGCCATCAGCTCGTTGGAGGGCACGCCGAGCTTTTGCAGGCCGTTGATGTCGGTCTCGGCGAACACGCCGCACTTACCGGCGACGGGGTGGAGCTTGTTGCCGAAGTAGCCCTGCGCGGACAGCTCGGCGGCGGGGATCTTGAGCTTGGCGTTGACCTTGTCGATGACGGCGCCGGTCCCACCGGCGCACTTGTCGTTCATCGACGGGATCTTCTTCTTGCGGCCGGTCTCCGGGTCGGGCTTGAAGATGATGATCTTGGCGTCCTGACCGCCGAGCTCGATGACCGAGTTGACCTCGGGGTGCAGCTTCTCGACCGCGAGCGAGACGGCGTTGACCTCCTGGACGAACTTGGCGCCGATCCAGCGGCCGACGTTGGAGCCGCCGGAGCCGGTCATGAATATGCGGGTGTTGCCGGCGGCGAGGCCCGGGACCTCGGCCTCGATCTGCTTGAGCATCTTCAGGGCGCGGTCGGCCTGCTTGCTCTCGTGGCGCTGGTAGTCCTTCCAGATCATCTCGTCGCTGGCGATGTCGACGACGACGGCCTTGACGGTGGTGGAACCGAGATCGAACCCGATCATGTACTTGAACTGAGACATTGTTGAAAAGCTCCGGAGGACTCGGCCCTGACGCTAGAAGAGCGAGGCGTCGCGCGGGACCAGGGTCAGGGTCCCGCGGGCGCCTCGATGCTCACTGCGCGGCGGCTTCGGCGGCGGCGGCGTCGGCGTTGTTGTTGGCGGCGCGGGGGACGATCCCCTCGGCACGCATGCGCTCGGTCAGGTGGATCGCGAAGTGGGCCGCGGTGCCGACGACCTTCGGGGTCTTGCGCGGGAACTTGTACATCGGGCGCTTGAGCTCGGGGTTCTTGGTCACGTAGGCGCGCAGCTCGTCGAGGCTGTAGGGCAGGCTCTCGAGCACCTCGGCGAACTCCCGCTTGGCCTTGGCCTTGGCCTCGCCGAGCGCCATCTGGACGCGGCTGTGGGCGTTGATCTCGCCCTCGCCGGAGGTCTCGATCGGCAGGAAGATCATGTCCTTGAAGCGGTTGACCACTGCAGACTGCGCGCCGTCGGACTGGGTGCTGGGCATGCAGCCGAAGGGCTTGAGCGACAGCACCATGTGCGCGTAGTACTTGTGCGAGTAGTAGATGTTCTTGGCGACCTCGAGGTGGCCCTCGCCGCCCTCGGAGCGCGAGTGATAGAAGTCGTGGGCGAGGCGCTCCATCTCGTCCATGTCGACGATCTCGTGGGCGGTGCCGCCGAGCGCCTGGACCATGCGGGCGTACTCGCGGCGGAACACGGTGTCGGCGAAGCCGGCGATGGCCCGCTTCTTGAGGTAGCCGGCCTCGATGGAGGCGCGCTTGCCGAGCTCGTACCACTTGGGCTCCTCGCCCTTCTCGACCAGGTCCTTGCGGTCACGGGCCTTGATCTTGGTCTGCCACAGCATGTACGCGATCCAGGTGGCGATCGGCTCGACGATGATCTCGGCGCCCTCGCTGGTGAGGAAGCGGAACATGTTGAAGTTGCCGTCGCCCTCGGTGGTCTGGGCCCAGAACTCGCCGGTCACCTTGACGATCGGCTTGGGCTGGAGGCGGTCGACCTCGATCTGGTCGAGGCGCGCCGAGACCTCGCGCAGCGGCTCGAGGTAGTCGTCGGTCGTCAACTGGTCCATGAACTTGATCGCCTGCTCGGCGATGTCGAAGGCCTTCTTGCCGCGGGCCTCGATCAGGTCGGCGACCTTGCCGTCGAGCTGCGCCGGCTTCTTGCTCTTCATGACCTCGTACATGAACTGGGTGCTCTCGGCGAGCGCCTTGTCGGTCGCGCCGGTGGTGGTCTCGAAGGCGCGCACTTGGTTGGCGACCTCGTTGAGCAGGTCACCCGCGTTGAACGCGTTGAGCATGCCCATGAAGAAGTCGAGGTCCATCTTGAGGCCGGCCTCGAGGTCACCTTGCTTGAGGCCGCCCTTCTGCTGGAACAGGAGCACGCGGAAGCCGTCGAAGCCGGAGTTGCGCAGGGCCAGGCGGTACTCGGCCTCGTACATGCCGAAGCGGCACGGCCCGCAGGCGCCGGCGGTCAGGAAGATGTAACTGTCGATGATCTGCTGGGTGCTCATGCCCTCGACGTCGCGCAGGTGCTGGACGTACTGCACGAGGTTGCCGACGGTGAAGTACGTCGGGTTGCACTGCCCGTTGTTGCCGTACTCCTTGCCGAGCTGGAACGCGTTGACGTTGGCGGTCGGGACCACCGCGGTCTTGTAGCCGAGCGACTCGAACACGCCCTTGAGCAGGTGCTCGTGGCGGAAGGTCAGACCGCCGAACAGCAGGGTGGTGTGGGCCCGCTGCGGCGCCACGAAGTCCCGCTCGACCGGCTTCTTGAAGTGCCCGTTGACGCTGCGAAAGCTGACGCCCTCCTCCTCGGAGATGCGCTGCTTGGCCTGGTCGAGCAGCGATTGCACCTGCGGTTGCGACACGATGTTGAGCAAGGAGGTGCGCTGTTGCGGGGTCGTGGTCGTGGTCGTCATCGTGGGATCTCGTGGTCCGGGCCCGGCGGGCCGTGAAGCAAACTTGGCTGACACTCTCGTCACTGACAAGAGTGTCAGTCAACTTCGGGCCAGTGACGCATAGTTCCCGGCGACCAGCAAGAAAAAGCCGCAGGGGCCACAGGGCCACAGCCACGGGCGTGCAGCGGCGATCACGGGGACGGCCCGGGGTCGCTTGCGACAGGGCTGCGAGCGCGAATGAGGACCCCGCGGAGGGAATGGCCTCATTCGCTACCGTGGGTTTTTTCCGCGCGAGAGCCGTCAGGCCAGCGGGGTGAGCTGGGGCGAGGAGATGCCCTTGATCTGCGGGATGCGCTGCTTGAGCTTGCGCTCGATGCCCTGGCGCAGGGTGGCCTGCGAGCTCGGGCAGCCGATGCAGTTGCCGGTCAGGCGCACGCCGACGACGTCGTCGATGACATCCATCAGCTCGATGTCGCCGCCGTCGCTCTGGACCATCGGTCGGACCTCCTCGAGCACCTCGCGCACGCGGGCGATCAGGGCGTCGCCGACCAGGTGCTCGACCTCGTCCTCGGCCGGGTCCGTGAACAGCAGATCCTCGAAGGGCGAGCGCTCCGGGTGGATCACCGGCAGCGAGACGCGACGCGGCGCGGCAGAGGCGAGTCCGCGAGACTCTGTCTGGCTCGCGGACACCGTGGCGCCGCCGGCCTCGGTCCACGCGACGATGCCACCACGCAGGCTGACGACCCGCGCGAAGCCCTTTTCACGCAGGATCGCCTGGGCCTGCAGCGAGCGCTTGCCGGCCTGGCAGTAGGTGATCCACACGCCCGCGGGGTCGAGCTCGGCGTGGCGCTTCTCGAGCTCGCCGAGCGGGATCTGGAGGGCGTGCGGGAGCACCCCCGTTCGGTTGCGTTCGTCGGGCTCGCGGACGTCGAGCAGCAGCAGCTTCGCGCCCTCACTGACGCGGGTGCGCAGGCCCTGGGCCGAGATCTCGTCCTCGCTGTCGTCGTCCTCCTCGTCGACGGGCGGCGGTGTCGGCGTGGCGGCCTTCACGGCACCTGGCTTTTGGAGCATGTCCTTGAGGGCACCCGACTCATCGAGCGCGCGCAGCTCGTCATAGCCGCCGATCGACTTGCCGTGGATGAAGATGTGCGGCGAGGTCTTGCGGCCGGTCTGGCCGCGGATCGCACGGCGCAGGTCGTGATCGTCGCTGTAGTCGATCTGCGCGAAGTGGATGTTACGCTCGTTGACCAGGTCGATCGCCGCGCGGCAGTAGGGGCAGCCGCGCTTGAGGTAGATCTTGACCGGCGGCTCGACTGGTGCCGGACCAGTGGCGCCCTCGGGCTTGATGATGCCGCGGTCGACCCGGTGCTTGTGCAGCTTGTCCTTGTCGGTCTGCCACATCGGCTGCACCGGCTGCGCGCCGTCCCACGGCGGCGAGACCGTGCGCCGCTCGATGCGATCGAGGCCGACCCACCCGCGCGCGCGGTCGAGGCCGCTGGCTGCGATCCGCACCGTCGGCCGCTCCGACTCCCTACCTCGCTCCACAACCACGTCCAGCGTTCGCACCGTCAAGCGTTTAATCAAAGTCCCGATCACGAGTCACGGGTACCTGCATTCGCTTCACGCCGTCAAGCCGGCGCGAGGCGGCGCGCGGGGAACCCGCGCGAGTGCGAACCGTCGGACTCGAACCGACACACCTTGCGGTACTGGAACCTAAATCCAGCGCGTCTACCAATTTCGCCAGGCTCGCTAGAGCGCGGACGTTATCATGCCGCGGTGCGCGTCGACACCCCGTTCTCCTTGCGCTGCCTGGTCGGCCTCGTGCTGGTGGCCGCGTGCGACAACCCCTCTGCGCCCGCGGTCCCCGTCGTGGCCAAAGATCCGGTCCCCGTCGTGGTGGCCCCGCCCCCGGTGAAGGCGGCGCCGGCCACCAAGAAGGTCGAGACGCTGGCGCAGGTGCGCGAGGACGTGCCGCTGGCGCTGCCGCGGCTGCTCGGGCGCCCGCAGGCGGAGGTCGAGGCGCTGCTCGGCGCGTCGCTGGGCAAGGGCATGGACCGGCGCTCGTGCGTGCGACTGGTGCCGGAGCGGGTGTTCTTCGCGTGTCAGTACGCGCTGCGGCCGTACGCCGACAAGACGGGGACCTTCGAGGAGGTGCTGGTCGCGTATGAAGATGGAGTGGCGACCGAGCTGACCTTCGACGGTCTCAAGGCGGGTGCCGGTGCGTTCGACCCGCAGACGCTGCTCTCGACGGTGGGACTGACCTTGCCTGAGCCCGGGAAGTTGTCGACGCCGGCGAGCAAGGTGCAGTTGTGGAGCTGGTTCAACTCGCTGGCGCGCCTGCGGGTCGCGGATAGAGAGTACCGGGTCGAGGTCTCGGTGGTCGAGGACGACTGGAAGCGCGGACGCCTGTCGGTGCTGCAGAACGATCGCCTGACGGCGGAGCAGACCGCGAAGATCGTCGCGCCGGGAGGCGGCGCTCCGACGGCCCCGTGATGATCTTCTAGAAGATCTTGCCGGGGTTGAAGAGGCCCTGCGGATCGAGGGCGGCCTTGATGCCGCGGAAGATCGCCAGTTCCTCGGGGCTGCGGCTGTAGTGCAGGTGCTCGCGCTTGAGCAAGCCGACGCCGTGCTCCGCCGAGATGCTGCCGCCGTGGGCCTGGACCTGCGCGTAGGTCTCGTCGTCGAAGCCGTGCACGCGCGCGAGGAAGTCTGGCAAGGCGAGCGCCTCGGGGCGCAGGAGATTGAGGTGCAGGTTGCCGTCGCCGACGTGACCGAAGCACAGGGCCTCGACCTCCGGCAGCGCGGCGGCGACGGCCGGGCGCCAGGTCGTCAGGAACTCGCCGACGCGCGCGACCGGCAGCGCGATGTCGGCCTTGTGCGGCGTGTGCCGATGCAAGGACTCGCTGATGTCCTCGCGCAGCGCCCACAGGCCGCGCGCCTGCGCCGGTGTGCCCGCGAGCAAGGCGTCGTCGAGCTCTCCGGCCTCGGCGGCGTCAGCGAGCAGCGCGGTGAGATCGGCCTGCGCGTGCGCCTGCGCGGCGTCACCGGGGCCAGGGACCTCGATCTCGATCAAGGCGTAGCGCGGGCTCGGCGAGGCGAAAGGCGAGGCGCCGCCGCGGTGCGCGAGCACGTGGCGCAGGCAGCCGTCGTCGAGGAACTCGAAGGCCGAGAGCGTCATGGTGCTGGCGCGCAGGCGGGAGAACAACGCCATGACCGCGGCGTCGTCCGGCACGGCGCACAGGGCCACGAGCGCGTCGGCGGGCGGACGGCACAGGCGCAGGGTGACCTCGACGATGACGCCGAGCGTGCCCTCGGAGCCGATGAACAACTGTCGCAGGTCATAGCCGGTGTTGTTCTTGATGAGCGCGCCGCCGAGGTCGAGGCACGCGCCGGAGGCGACGACGGCCTTGAGCCCGAGCACCCAGTCACGCGTGAGGCCGTAGCGCAGCACCTTCACGCCGCCGGCGTTGGTGGCCAGGCTGCCGCCGATCTGCGCCGAGCCCTTGGAGGCGTAGTCGATCGGGTAGAGCAGGCCGTGGGCCGCGGCGGCCTCGTGTACCGCTTGCAGCGTGACGCCGGGCTCGCAGCGCAGGGTGCGGGCGGCGACGTCGACCGCGAGGATCCGCTGCATCTTTTCCAGCGAGAGCACGACCTCGCCGGCGGTCGCCGTGGCGGCGCCGGCCAGCCCGGTACGCCCGCCTGAGGGCACGATCGGGACGCCATGCGCGCCGCAGGCCCGGACCACGGCCTGGACCTCGAGGACGCTGCGCGGGAACACGATCATCGACGGTCGCACCGGCCAGCCGCCGCGACAGCGATCCGCGCCGTAGTAGGCGAGGTCGTCGGCCGCGTCGCTGCAGCGCTCCTCGCCGACCGCCGCGACGAGGTCGCGACGCAGTGCGAGCAGGTCTGCGGGGGCGCGGTCCATGAGAGCGAGTCGGACGGCGCGCCGTCCGACGCGGGGTCAGACGATCGCGGCGGCTGCGGCCGAGCCCGGACGCATGAGCTGTCGGACCATCCGCACCACGGACTTGACGACCGGGTGGCCCTTGATGAAGACGACGCCGACGACGTGCTTCTCGTCGCCAGCGATGAGGATGGCGTGCTCGCCGACGAGGATGCGGACAGACGGCTCGTTGGCGACTTGCCGCAGGCGAACCGCTTCCAGCACGATCGGCTTCCAGCGGTCCTCGCCCACCCATGACGGCTCGCCGGCTTGCGCCTGCTCTGCAGTCATGTCGAGGACCGCGACGATGCCGTCGTGGCGAAGAACGCGCTCAATACGTGTCGATGACATTGAATTTCCCTGAGTTCACCGGCTTCTAATCCTGGACCTGGAGGTCGCGGGCGCCGGGCAGTGGTTGTACAAAAAGGCTCCAGGTGCGTCAAATCCGCAAGTCGCGGATCAACGTTTCGTGCCCTCCGTGTCGCACCCTGACGACCATGCCTCTGATCGACACGCACGCCCACCTCGACCTCGCTCGCTTCGGTGATCCGAAGGCCCGGCTCGAGGCGGCTCTTCGGGCGCAGGCGGCCGACGTCGTGGCTGTGGTGATCCCTGGCGTCGAACCGGCGAGCTGGGACTCGATGCTGGCGACCGCGGTCGAACTGCGCGCGGAAGCGCTTTCCGTGTGCTTCCACACTGCCTTGGGGATTCACCCGCAAGTGCTGCCAGATCTGGATTCATCGAATGATGGAGAGATCTGCGCCGTGCTGAGGGAGCGGGTTTTGGCGGCGCCGGCCGGGATGGTGGCGATCGGGGAGTGCGGCCTCGACTTCGGGGCGGGGGTCGTCGCCGGGGCGCCGCGTGAGCGGCAGATCCTGGTGCTTCGGGCCCACATGGCGCTCGCGCGGCGCACCGGGCTGCCGTTGCTGCTGCACAGTCTCGGCGCGCACGGACCCCTGCTCGAGCTGCTGACCCGCGAGCCGATCCCGCCGGCGGTCCTGCACAGTTGGTCGGGCAGCGCCGAGATGGCGCGGCACTTCTGCAAGCTCGGGCACTACCTCTCGTTCTCCGGCTCGATCACCTTGCCGCGCGCGCGGCGAGCGAGCGAGTCGGCACGGGCTGTCTCTGCGGACAGGTTGCTGATCGAGACCGACAGCCCCGACCAGACCCCCTACGCGCGTCGGCCCCTGCGCAACGAGCCCGCGTTCCTGCCCGAGGTCGCCGCCGCGCTCGCGGCGGCCCGCGGAGAGCCGCTCGCGGAGGTCGCCGAGTACACGACGGCGAACGCGCGGCGCCTGCTGGGCATCGCCTGAGGCTCTGGTTTGTTGCTGCGCCCCCGACTTGATGCTTCCCTCGGGCCGACCTTGCCCGGCCTCGCACCACTCCGACTGCTCGCGTTGCTCGGGCTCGCCGTGATCTCCGTGATCTTCTTGATCACTGGGGTCGGTTGCGGCGAGGAGGTGGTCGTCGTGCCTGCGCCGGTCGCCGTGCCCGAGGTCGTCGCGGTGCCGGTCGAGGTGGCCCGGCCGGCGGCTCCGTCGGCGGTGCGGGTCGCGTATCACCCGAACGACCTGGCCGGTGACCTCACGGGGGTGACGGAGCTCGACCTCGCGTTCTCGTTGACCGACCAACAAGGGCGGCGCGCCTCGGACAGCGACGACCGCGACTTCACGCAGGTGTGCGCCGACCTCGACCTGATCTCGCTGGCCGCGCGGGCACCACGGGTGCGGATGCTGCGGGTCAGCGGCTGCCAGAGCGCGGTGCATGTCGGGCTCGGCGCCTTCGCCGAGGTCGAGACGCTCGAGCTGGCCGACCTGGTCCTCGACGGCGTGACGATGGGCCGCGTGGCCAGCCTCTCGCGCCTGCGCGCGCTGACGCTGACGCGTATGACGCCGGGGAGCGAGCCGGTCGCGGTGCTCGGGCGGCTGGCGATCGAGACGCTGGTGCTACGCGAGCTCGACACCGATTCACCGCTCGCCGAGGTGGCCGCCCAGGCGCCGCAGCTTCGCGTCGCCACGCTCGAGGGCCCCTGGGCAGGCCACGAGGCGATGCTCGCGCTCGGCAAGGCCGGACAACTTCGCGAAGTGTCGCTGCTCGACACGCGGATCGGCAACTTCTCGCTGCATCAGCTCAAGCCGCTGAGCCAGCTCCGGCGGGTCGTCTGGCAGGGGAGCACCTTCAACGATCACAGCCCGTTGTATGTGCGCGAGCTGCCGATCGAGTCGTTCACCTGCGCATGCCCGGGCTTCGGCGACGCGGGACTCAAGGTGATCGGCCGGCAGACCCAATTGCGCGAGCTGGTGCTGCCGCAGTCGCGGATCTCCGGCGCAGGTCTGGCGCTGCTCGATAAGCTCGACAAGCTCGCGCGCGTCGAGATCTCGCGGCGTGACCCCGGACCCGAGGGCCTGACGGCGCTGACGCAGTTGCCCGGGCTCACCGACCTCGCGCTCGAGCTGCCGGAGCCGGCGGTGCTCATCGACCCCACGCTGACGCCGCTCGGGCTGATCGTCGGGCTACGCCGGCTACGGCTCGACATCCCGACCCTCGACGACCGCGCGGCCGCCCAGTTGGCCACGCTTACGCAGCTCGAGCACCTCGACCTCGGCGGCACACAGATCTCGGACGTCGGGCTCAAGGCGCTCGCCGGGCTGACGCAATTGCGTGAGCTCCGGCTGCATCACACGCGCGTGACCAACCGCGGGCTCGCCAACCTCGCCGGGCTCACGCTGCTCGAGTCGCTGGAGCTCGACCACACCGACCTGGTCGACGACGGCGTCGGCCATCTCAAGGGCCTGCGCGCGCTCAAGCTGCTGCGCCTCGACAAGACCCTGATCACCGACGCCGCCCTGCCCTACCTGCTCGGGATGCTGAGGCTTGAGCAGCTCAACCTCGCCGACACCGTCGTCACCGCGGAGGGCGTCGCGCAACTGTCGCGGCTGCCCGCGCTGCGGGCGGTCAACCTGGCCCGCACGCGCGCCGAGGGCTCGCGCTGATGACCTGTCCGTAAGGACATGTCAGGCGGGAAGCGGCGGTCCGGCGTCGGGCAGGTGCGGGCGGCCGTCGGGTCCGGGGTGGGTCCACCCGCGCACCGCGTCGAGCCAGGCGACGCCGGCCGCGACCGCCTGGCGCAGCGTCCGTCCGCGGGCCAGGCCGCAGGAGATCGCGGTGGCGAGGGCGCAGCCGGTGCCGCGCGGGTCGGGGCCGGGCTGGCGGGCGCGCGCCAGGATGTACACGACGCCGGAGATCCACAGGCGGTCGCGCACGCGCGCGGGGTCGCCTCCGTGACCATCCTTGAGCAGCAGCGCCGGACCGGCGAGGCGACCGGCGAGGCGGGCGAGCAGGTCCGGGTCGTCCACGGCGACGCCCGCGAGCGCGGCCGCCTCGGCGCGGTTGGGCGTGATCAGCCAGCCATGGGTCTCCGAGGACATGTCCCGAAGGACATCTCGCAGATGTTCCGCGCGCGCCCCGAGATCACCGCCGTCGCTGGCGAGCAGCACCGGGTCGAGCACGAGCGGCGCGCCGGTGGCGGCGAGGGTCGGCAGCAACTTTGCGGGGAGCTCCCCGGGCAACAGCCCGACCTTGATCGCCGCGGGAGCGGGCTGCGCGGCGAGGTCGGCGAGCACATGCTCCGCCGAGCGTGGCTGGGCCGTCGCCGGGCCGGCGCCCTGGCGGGTCCAGGCGGTCACGATCGGCGCCTGCCACAGCTCCGGGGCGCAGGCCCGCGCGGTCGCCTGGTCGCGCCACAGCCCCGCGCCGCCGCCAGGGTCGAGACCCGCCAGCAGCCACACGCTCGTCGGCCCGGCCATCACGCCCGAGCCTAACCGCCGACATGCAAACTCGCCAGGGCCCGGTTACACTGCCGCGATGGCGACCTTCACCGGCACTGTACGCTTCAACGACCTCGAGGGCGGCTTCCATGAGCTCGTGACCGACAAGGGCGACGTCTATCGCCTCAGCAAGTGCACCGCGAAGGTCGGTCAGCAGGTCAAGGTCAATGGCAAGCTCGAGGGCGGCGGCTTCGGCATCCACATGAGCGGCCCGAGCATCGAGGTCGAGAGCATCAGTGACATCAAGTAGCTGCCGCGCTTGCGGCGGTTAAAACAGTCAAGGCCCTGGACCGTGAGGACCAGGGCCTTGGTGTTTTCAATGCGAGGAAAGGGACTCGAACCCCCACGTCGTGAGACACACGGACCTGAACCGTGCGCGTCTACCAATTTCGCCACCCTCGCGGTTGGGAGAGGGAAGCTAGTCGACCACAGCGGCGGCGTCAAGCCAGAAATTGCGGCCCGTGCCCAATGGAGGCCGCGGCGAGTGCGCGACTAGTCATTGCCGTCGGCGTCCTCAGGCCATGCCTCGTCGTCGAGGATCTCGATGACGATGCGGGAGTTCGAGTGGTCGGTGAGCTTCTGGTCGAAGCCCGGTCGGTCAGGCGGCGGTGGCGTCGGCGTCGGCGTCGCGATCTCGATCGAGTCGGTGTCGATCGAGAACATGTCGTCGTCGTCCGAAAAGAACGGCAAGGTGCGCAAGGGCTTGGCGGTCGGCTGAGGCGTTGGCCTGGGCGTTGGCGTGGGGGTCGGTCTGGGGGTCGGTCTGGGAGCAGGCGCGCGCCGCGGGAACTCCGTCACCGGCTCGTCGTCGTCGTCGTCGTCGTCGAGGTCGATGGGCAGGCGATCGGAGGGGAACAACACCGGCGGCCGCTCGTCGTCATGGTCGTCGCGGTCGTCATGATCGTGGCTGATCCGCATGCCGGTGGCCGTGGCGAACGCCCCCGTCATTTGGAACGGGGAAGCCAGACGCACCGCCATGCTCTCCTCGTCGTCGTCGAAGTCGATGCCCGCGAGCGGATCGGGTCGGTCCGGGTCGAGCTGCAGCGGCGGCGCGACCTCCATGTCGTCGTCGTCATCGTCGACGTGGTCGACCACCAACACGTCGAAGGCGCTGCCATCGGCTCCTTCGTCGTCCTCGACCTCGACGCGCCCGCCGGGCTCGAGGGTCAGGCGCGCGAGCTTGGCTTTGTCGCTGGCCATCCGACGCTCGAGCTCGACGATCTGGTCCTGCGCCTCGGCCAACAAGGTGCGCGCCACCTCGAGCTGATCGATGAGGTCCTCGTACTGCTCCTTCTGCTTGTTGAGCTGGGCGAGACCAGCAGCCAGACGCGCTGCGCTGCGATCGGTCGCGTCGGTCATCTCCCAGATCCGCTGCTCGGCGGTGTCGAGCTGGTAAAGCAGGTACTCCTGCTCCTCGGCGCGGATCGAGGCCTCGAGCTGCACCCGCGCCAGCTTCTCGCGCTGGTGCTCGTTGAGCAGCCGCTGCTGCTGCTCCTGCTGGGCCAGACGCTCGGCGTGCTCGCCGGTCTGCTGGGCCAGCAGCGCCCGCAACGCCTGCAATTCGTGGTCGTCCGCGGTGCCGCGACCCGTGCCCGCGCCGAGCGCAACCAGTTGCTGGAGCTGCTCCACCGAGCGCCGCTTGGCGTCGACCTCACCGCGCAGACGATCGAGGTCCTGCTCGATCGTCTCCTTCGCGCCCGTCACCGCCTCGAGGTCCTGCTTGTACCGCCGCAGCCGCTGGCGCAGCTCCTGCTGCTCGGCGACCGACTCCTCGAGCCGGCGCTGAAGCTCCGCCGCCTCCTCCTCGCGCTCGAGGATCTTGCGTTGATGATCACGCAGGCGGCCCTGCATGGCCGGCACCGCGGCCCCGAACTGCTCGACCTCGACCTGCATGACGGTCAGCTCGCCACGAAGGTTCGCGGCGACGCTGGCATGCTCCTCGATGCTGCGCCGCAGCTCGCGGATCGTGCGTGCGGCCTCGGCGAGCTCGCGGTCTCGGCGGCGGGACTGATCGATCGCGGCCCGCTCGAGCGCCTGCGCCTGGTCACGCTCGCCCTTGAGGTCGCGCACCTGGGCCTCAAGCTCGATCAGCTCGGGCGGGTCGTCGCCCCGTTCCATGTTCGCCTCGAGCTCGCGCAACCGGTGATCGCCGGTGGTGTAGAGGCCCTGGAGCTCGGCGTAGGCCAGCTCGAGTCGGCGCAGCTCGTGGCCCAAGCGCTCGAGCTCCTGCATGCGCTCGTGCTCGACGATCCGGCTGCGGTCGACCTGCTCGCGCAAACGGTCGACGTCCGTGACGAGCCGGACGTTCTCCAGGCGCTCGCGCTGGACCTCCTCCTCGCTCTGCCACAGCCGGGTCTCGAGGGCCTGAAGATCCGCGGTGCGTCGCGTCAACTCCTCGCGCAGGCGGTCGCGGTCGATCACGACGTCAGCCGTCGGTCGCTGCGCCTCGGGCGTCACGATCGGCGGAGCTTCGTCGACGAGCACGCGCGTCAGCGCGGCCGGGTCGTCGCGCAGCCCAGCGTCGAGCAGCGGCGGCGGCTCGTCCTCGTTCGGGCGCTGACTGTCGACCCGTCGGCGCAGCTCGTGCAACTCGGCGCCGGCGTCGATCGCCTGGGCATGCGCGTGGCGTAGCTCCTGGGTCAGCATCGCCGCCCGCTCGCGCAGGCTGTCACGCTCGCGCCGGAGCCGCTCGGCCTGCTCGCGTAGCTCGGCCAGCTCCTCGGGATCGATCGCAAGCTCGGGCTTCGTCGGCTCTTGCGAGGGCTCGGGCACCGGATCGAACAACGCGGCGAGTACGTCGCTCTCGTCGATCGGCCCGAGCGGCGGGACCGGCTCACTCACCGGCAAGACCGGTTTGGTCGGCGGGGCGGCGGCCGCCAGCGGGCCCGCAGACGTCTCGGGGCTCGCCGGTGCGGGCGCGGCCTCGGGGGTCGTTGCGACGAGCACACACTCCTGGACGAGCGGCCCGAGCTCGGTCGCCGACGCGAGCAAGAGGTACGGCCCGGCTGGCGGCGCTTCGGTCCGCAGGTCCTCGACCAGTCGCACGTCAGCGGTCAGGGGGGCGCCGACGGGTGCCATTCGAAAGCCGCTCCACGGCAGTTGGGCGAGCGCGGCGACCTCGGCGAAGTGGGGCCGCAGCAGCGCCTCGGTCGCGGGGAGATCCGCGCTCCAGATCACGAGCACGCCTGTGGGCCGCAGCACGCGACGGGCCTCCTGCACGAGGGCGGCCTGGTCCTCCGGGGAGAGGTCGGCGTAGGCCTCGATGCACAGCAGCGCGTCGACGCTGCTGTCACGCAGGGGCAGCACGAACGGCGTAGCGAACCGGCCCGACCACACCTCCACGCCCGGCGAGGGCGCCTGCGAGGCTCCTAGCACCAGCACACGTCCGGCCCCTGCCGCGGCGAGCCGCTGCGGGCCCTCCGGCGCGTGCGGGGACACGACGGCCACGCGCTTTGCCAGCCACCATCGCTCCAAAGCTACATATGCGGGCAGGTAGGACACTTTAGGCCGCGTTCGGACGGCGCCATCATACTTCAGGTCTGGCGTTCGCCTCAGCGCTTGTGAGGCGCGAGCGAAAATGGTCCCGTGGGATCTCCCCACGGATAAAGGTGGGGAGTCTTCAGTCGCGCGTGGCCGTTTTTGGCTCAAGCGCTGCTATTGCGGGTAATTGTGGCGCTCGAAGCAGCGCGAGCACCGCATGTGGATGGTTGATCCGGCGAGTTCGCTGCCCTACGATGCCGAATTGTCGATGGCAGCGAAGCTCATCCTGCTCGGAGGGGATCATCCGGTCGAGCACATCCTCTCGTCGTTTAATACCCTTGGACGCCATCCAGACAACTCGATCCAGGTCCTCGACCGGATCGTGTCGAAGGAGCACAGCCGGATCACGCTGGGACCCGATGGTCGCCACGTTGTTCGTGATGTCGGTAGCCTCAACGGCACCTTCGTCAACGGAGAGAAGGTCAGCGAGCGGGCGCTGAAGTCCGGCGACCAGATCTCTCTCGGCAACACGACCTATCGCTTCACCGAGGATCGGCCGCAGGACAAGCTGCCGATCCGCAAGGTGACGATGACGCCGGACCAGGTCCAGAGCCAGGTCCAGAGCACGCTGTCGGCCAACTCGCGGTTCTTGCCCGAGAAGGACATCAAGGACGTCACGGTCCTGCGCGCCGACTACGAGAAGCTGCGGGTCGCCCACGAGCTCTCGCAGAAGCTGTCGATCGACGCCGACCTCGACACCCTGCTGCAGAAGATCGTGGACGAGGCCTTCCTGCTGATCCGCGCCGACCGGGCCGTCATCCTCCTGCTCGACGCGGAGACCGACGACTTCATCCCGCGCTACGTCCGGCAAAAGCGCGACGAGGAGATCAAGCTGTCCAAGAGCATCCTCGACGAGGTGCGCACCAAGAAGCGCGCCGTCCTCTCGTCGGACGCGATGGTCGACGAGCGGTTCAAGGCGGCCAAGAGCATCATCATGCAGGGCATCCGCTCGACGATGTGCGTGCCGCTGCTCTACAACGACAAGCTGCTCGGGGCCATGCACATGGACTCGATGCTGGCGACCGGCGCGTTCACGGAGAAGGACCTGCTCTTGTTCTCGGGCATCGCCACGCAGGCCGCGGTCGCGATCGAGAACAATATGCTGGCCCAGAAGATCGAGCACGAGGCGACCGCCCGCGCCCAGTTTCAGCGGCTGCTGTCGCCGAACCTCGTCGACCAGATCGTCGCTGGACAGTTGACCCTCGACCAGGGCGGGGCCCGCCGCGATGTCACGATGCTGTTCGCCGACATCCGCGGCTTCACTGCGATGAGCGAGCGTCACACGCCCGAGGAGATGGTCGTCACGCTCAACGAGTACTTCGAGGTGATGGTCGATGTCCTGTTCCGCCACGGCGGCACGCTCGACAAGTACGTCGGCGACGAGATCATCGGGCTGTTCGGCGCCCCGGTCGACCTCGTTGACGCGCCGCTGCGTAGCGTTCGCTGCGCGCTCGACATGATGCGCGCGCTCGAGGAGTTCAACCGCCTGCGCGTGGATCAGGGCCGCGAGAAGGTCAGCATCGGCATCGGCGTGAATACCGGCTCAGTCATCGCGGGCGCGATCGGGTCGTCGCGAACCTTGCAGTACACGGTCATCGGCGACGCGGTGAACATCGCAGCGCGCCTGTGTGGCCTCGCCAAGCCCGGCGAGATCATCATCTCCGAGTCGACCCTCGAGCTCGCGGGACCGCACATTTTAGTCGAGCCCCGCAAGCCGGTGCAGGTCAAAGGCAAGCGCGAGGCGCTGCCGATCTACGCGGTCCAGGGCATCCGGGACACCGCGCCGCCGAGCAGCCGCAGCGGCTCCCTCATGTCGACCTGAGGACCCCGGCGTGGGCCCCGGCGTGGGCGCAGTCTCGTTCGGTGGAGCCCTTAAACGCCCGAAGGGCGGCCGCTCTCGCGGTCGCCCTCCGTGCTTCGAGTCGGTGGCTCAGGCGACGGCGATGCCGATGCCCTTGCGCGCCTTGAAGTAGTCCTCGCTGATGCTGTAGAGGACGAGCTCCTTGATCTTGTCCTTCGGGGTCATCGACGAGCCGAACGAGCTCTGCTCCTGCGAGATGATGTGGGCCGCGACGACCATGTCGTTGCACAGGAGGTAGCCGACGCGGTAGCCGGCGATCTCCGTGGCGAGGGCCCACTTCTTCACGTCGGTCGAGCCACCGGCCTCGACGAACTTGCGCATGAGGCTGCGCATCTGGTCGCGTGCACCGCCAGGAAGGCGGCTGAAGATCTCGCGGGCGTAACCGTCGAGCTCGGCCTTCGGCAGGCCCGTCTCCATGTCGCAGACGTGCATGCAGGTCAGGAAGATCTGCTTGAGGTTCTGCGGCGAGCGGTCGAGCGCCACGTAGGCGTAGTGCGGCAGGTACAGGTCGAGCATGTGCCGGCCGAGCGCGAAGGCCAGGTGCTTCTCGTTCTTGCCCTTGAGCAGGTTCGAGAACAACACCATCGTCGGCGCGACGCGGTTGTCGCGTGCGGAGTTGAGCAGGGCCACGTCGCCCGGCTCGTCCGGACGCAGGTACAGGTCCGGCTGGCCGACGTTGAGCACGTTCATCACATACTTGGCCATGCGGGCCACCAGCGACGGGTCGCTGTTGATGTCGGTGCGCTCGTTGGGCTTGAGGTACGGCGGCAGCGGGCTGGCCCGCCAGGCCGCCAGGGCCGGGGCGATCGAGCCGAGGATGCCGGTGATGAACAGGTCCTCGTCCGAATGGAAGACGTGCCTGCGCAGCGTCTCCTCGCTGAGGCGCTGACGCGCCTGCTGGAACTCGGCGACGTTGTACTTCTCGTACACGCCCTGCTCCTCCGGCGTGGCCTGCTTGAGGAAGGCCAGCGTGCGCGCCACGCAGAACGCCTTGTCGATCTGCTTGCTCTTGAAATAGATGTTGAAGAGCGCGTGGTACGACGCGTAGCGGAACGGCTCCTGGGAGATCAGGATCTGATGCTCCTTGACCGCCTGGTTGGCGAAATCGGTCGGGTTGTCCGACGAGAGCGCCTCATACAGCTCTGCGAGCAGGAAGTGCCGCTCGACGTTGGTCGGGTCGAGCTTGGCCGCGACCTCGAAGGCTGCCGCGGCGGCCTTGAAGTCCTTGAGCCGGGTCCGATAGATCTCGGCGAGGTTGCTCCACAGGGTGACCTTGAGCTCCGACTGGTCGTTTTGCGGCAGCCGCTTGAGCATCTTGCGGTACGAGCGCTCGAGGGTCTTCCAGTCCTTCGACTTGGTGACCATCGTGTCGATGGCCTGGAAGGCCTTGAGGAAGCTCGGGTCATCGTCGAGGACCATGTTGAAGCGGTCGATCGCCTCGTCGTGGGCCTTGACCTCGTCGCGCAACAGCACCGCGGCGGTGTAGTTGTAGCGAGACTTGCGCATCGGGTCGGTCTCGATCTCGACGATGCGGTCGATGATGCGGATCGAGTCCTCCCACTGCTTGTTCTTCGTGTAGATGTCGAGCAGCGTGTGGAGGAGCGGGTAGTCCTTGGGCTGGAGGTCGAGCGCGCTCGAGTACCCCGCGGCCGACTTCTGCCAGTTGGCGAGCTTCTCCAGGTAGAGCTTGCCGATCTCCTTGTAGATGTCGGCCTGCTTCTCGCCGTCCGCCACGTCGATCATGGCCCGCTTGGCCTGGATCACGCCCTCCCAGTCGTTCGCCGCCGTCTGCAGCTCGATGACCGCGTTGAGGGTGTTGAGGTCGTGAGCATCGACCTCGAGCGCCTTCTCGAGGTAGTTGAGCGCCTTGCGCGGCTCGTTCTGCCGCTTCTTGATCATGCCGAGGCGGTAGTAGACGAGCACCGTCTCCTCGGAGCTCTGGGTCTCGCGGTGCTGGACCAGGATCGTCTGGTACAGCTTGAACGCCTTCTCCCAGTCCTCCTTCTCGAACAACAGGTCGGCCATGCCGACGAGCACGTCGCGGTTGGTCGAGTCGAGGTCGTAGGCCTTGCGATACTGCTTGAGCGCCTTGTCGGCGTTCCCGAGCGCGCGGGCGACCTTGGCGGCGCGCAGGAACAGGTCACGCTGGTCCTGCTCGCTGAGGCCGAGCTGGTCCGTCTTGCGGGTCAGCACGTCGTAGATCGGGTCGGCGCCGGCGAAGTTGCCGTCGTCGTAGTAGATCTGGCCGAGCACGCGGCCGACCTTGACGTGCTCCGGGTCGAGCTCGAGGACCTTGGCGAACAGCGCGACCGCCTTGTCCTTCTTGTCGAGCTCCTCGAAGTAGATGAAGCCGGCCTCGGCCGCGAGGTTGGTCTTCTCCAGCTTGAAGGTCGAGTACTCGACCGCCGCCTCGAGGTTGCGGGCCGCCTTGAGCCAGTCACGCCGGTTCTTGTAGAGCTCGCTGAGGCTGATGAGGGCGGGCACGTACCCGGGGTTGAGCTCGAGGGCCTGGGTCAGTCGGAACTCGGACTGGTCGGGCTGGTCGAGCTTCTGCTGGTAGACCTGACCCATACGGGTGAGGTGCGTGACCCGCATCTCGGCGTCCTTGGACAGGTCGACGAGCTTGCCGAGGGTCTTGATCGCCGACTGCCAGTCCTCGATCTGCTCTTGCAGGCGAGCGAGCGTGACGGCGGCGTCGTAGTGCTGCGGATTAATCTCGAGGATCTCCGCGTAGGTCTCGATCGAGCGATCGATGTCCTGGATCTGCTTCTCGTAGGTCTGGCCCATGGCCAGGAGCAGCTCGATCTTGCCGGCCGGCGCCTGCGTGACCTCGATGTGGTTGCGGTAGGTCTCGACCAGCTCCGTCCACTTCTCGAGGCGGATGTAGAGATCCTCGAGCTGGCGGTAGGTGACATCCCGATGCTTGTCGAGCATCAGGATCTTCTCGAGCATCTCGGTGGCACGCAGCGGGTCGTCGGCGAGGTTGACCAGCGCGGCGGCCATCCGGTCGTAGATCCCGATCTGCTCGTTCTTGTCGTTGGTCGCGTCCAGCTCGGCCTCGAGCACGTTCAAGTACTCGGGGACCTGGTTACCGGCCAAGTAGAGGCGCTCGAGGGCCGACAGCGCGTCGCGGTCGGAGGGCTCCGAGTCGAGGATGCTGCGGTAGGTCTCGATCGCGGAGCCCGGGTTGTGGATCTGGGCGTCCTGGACGCCGCCGATGCGCTTGCGCAGGGCGATGACCCGGTCCGGCTCGTCGAGCGTGCCGACCCGACGGTCGAGCACGTTGACGAGGTCTTGCCACTGACCCTGGCTCTCGTGCTGGCGGGCGAGGTTGTCGAGCGCGGTGATGTTCTCCGCGTCGATCTCGAGGACCCGGCGGTAGCTCTCGATCGAGGCCGGGATGTCAGCGAGGCCGGTGTCCTGGACCTCGGCGAGGCTGAGCAGCGTGCGCACCTGGACGTTGGGGTCTTGCTCGAGCGGGACCACGCGAGCGAGGGTCTTGGCCAGCTCGGCGTTGTTGTTCGAGCGCCGGTAGAAGCTCGCCATCTCGCGCAGCGCATTGACGCTGTTGGGGTTGAGCTTGAGCGCCTCCTCGAGGCTCTTGAGGCCGTAGTCGACGCGGTTGAGGTGCTCGCCGTACCAGCGACCGATCTTGACCCACAGCTCGCTCTGCTCGGTCTTGTCCGCGATCGTGCGGACGATGCCGTTGTACTCGTTGAGCAGCTCACCCCACTTGTTGGCGGCGGTGGCGAGACGCTCGAGCTCCCGCGAAGTGTCCTCGTTGGCGTAGTCGATGTTGAAGGCGTACTTGAGCGCCTCGAACGCGCCCTCGGCGTCGCCGAGGTTGGCCTCGGAGACCTGCGCCATCTTCTGGTAGACCGAGACCTTGTAGCTCGGCTCGTCGAAGATCTCGACCTGACGGAGGAACAGCTCGATCAGCGGGCCCCAGTCCTCGGTCTCGCGGTAGATGGTCTCCAGCGCCTCGTGGGCGGGCATGTAGCCCTGGTCGAGCTCGAGGATCTCGAGGTAGACGCCAGCGGCCTCGGTCTTGTTGCCGATCTGCTGCTCCCAGATCGCGGCGACCTGCATGAGCACGTCGATCTTCTCCGGGACGGTCTCGACGACCTTGCCCTTGCGCTCGAGGACCTGCACGACCTCCTGCCAGCGGGCCTCGCCGCTGTACAGGCGCTCGAGCGCCGCGAGGGCTTCAAGGCTGCCCGGCTCGAGCTCGACGACGTGACGCCAGGCGTCGATCGACGCGTTGGTGTCCATCAGGTACTCGGCCTGGATCCGGCCGACCTGCGCGTAGTAATCGCGGGTCTGTTCGGCGCCGAGCACCGTCGGCCCGAGGTCGATCAGGCGCGTGAGGATGTCGTTGAGCTCGACCCAGCTCTCGTTGTGCTGGTAGATGCGGTGCAGAGCGGTCAGCGTCTCGACGTCGCGGCCGTCGAGCTCGAGGGCGTTGAGCCACGAGTCGAGGGCGTTGCGGTCCTTGGCGAGCCGATCGCCGTAGACCTTGCCGAGGGTCTGGTAGATCGAGACCTTCTCCTTGTTCTCGGCGACGGCGTAGACCTGACGCTCGAGCACCTCGGCCAGCTCCTCCCACCGCTCCGCGCGCTGGTGGAGGCCCGCGAGCTCGCCGAGCGCGAGGGCATCCTCGCCGCGGAAGTCGATGACCTTGGTCCACAGATCGACGGAGTCGGACTCACGGCCGAGAGCCTCGGACGCGAGCTTGGCCATGCGCTGGTAGCAGGCCGCGGTGTCGTCGTCGGTGTTGGCGATCGACGACATCTTCTCGTAGGTGTTGTACAGGTCCTGCCAGCGCTGAGCGGACATGTAGAGCGCCTCGAGGCGCTCGAGCGCGGGCATGTTGCTCGCGTCGATGTCGATCGCGCGGTTGTAAGCGGCGATCGCCGCCTCGGGGTTGGCCAGCCACTGCTCGTAGGCGCTGGCGAGGCGCATCTCGAGGTCGACCAGGACCTCCCCGTCCATCGTGCCCTTGATGCGGCGCTGCAGGACATCGGCGAGCTCCTCCCAGGCACCCGACTGCGTGTACAGGCGGTCGAGGGACGCGAGCGCCTCGGCGTGCTCGGGGTTGATCGCGAGCACCTTGTTGTAGGCCACGATGGCGCGGCCGGCGTCGTTCATCCGGCGGTCGAGGACCTGGCCCGAGCGCAGCAGCACGGCGAGGCGCACGTCCTGGCTGAGCTCCGGGTTCTCCAGGACCTGCTCGCCGACGTCGACGATGTAGTTCCACTCCTGAGTGAGCTCGGCCAGGCGATCGAGCTGCTCGTTGACAGCCTCGCTGGTCGGGTCGTCCATGTAGGCGCGCAGCCACCAGTAGAAGGCCTGCCCGGCGTCACCGAGCTGGTTCTCGCAGATCTCGGCGGTGCTGCGGATGATCTCGAGGCGCTCAGGCACATCGGCCGTCGCGTTGAGCTTCACATCCGCGAGCTTGATCAGGGCTACCCAGT
>Ga0105046_10000046_pt1 | contig 115853 bp, 95 predicted proteins | sample MAT03_FD_78385 | JGI IMG/M metagenome (GOLD analysis project Ga0105046, IMG submission 78385) | Freshwater microbial communities from Lake Fryxell liftoff mats and glacier meltwater in Antarctica - MAT-03 (megahit assembly) | ecosystem: Environmental > Aquatic > Freshwater > Ice > Liftoff... | reverse complement strand
GGATGGAAAAATTCAGTTTCGAGGCGTGTTAAAAAAAATGATTGTGAGGTTTACTGGGGTAAATGAGCGATTATTTTTTTTGACACAACGACGAAAATGGAGTTTTCGGCCAAACACTAATTATTCCGGTAACTGCGAATCCCTAGCATGGCATTGAGAATTTTAGGGTGGGTTCTAGGTACATTCCTGATAGGTTGACCCGAAAAAAAATGGAAGAGTTCTTTGACCAGATATAAATTAAAACTACTCGGTTCAAAAGCTGTTTTTAACCTGTTCGTTTCCAGTTCATAATTTGTTTATTTTTCGATCTGATCCTTTATCGCAAAAACCCTCAGAAATGGCACGACTATTGACCTTTTTACATTTATTGTTATGGTGTTCATCGTTATTTCTGTTTTATTCCACTGTTGAAAAGCTTTCACAGCCTTCGACACAAAAAATTAATTCGAAATACTGAGCAAATTGGTAAGAATTGGGGAAATTTGAGGTAAATACGCCCCGTCATTTTAAAAAGCTTAAATTAAAAATTATGATAAAATTAAAAATAATTCTTTGTAGCACGCGCCCCGAAAGAAAAGGGCCGGCAGTTTGTGAGTGGTTTCTCGAGCTCGCTAAAACTTATAAAGCCTTTAAAATAGAACTGATCGACCTCAAAGAGGAGAATCTTCCCTTTCACAACGAACCGAAAATTCCAGCACTTCAAAAATACAAGCATAAGCGCACAAAACAATGGAGTAAAAAAATTGACAGCGGAGATGCTTTTATTTTCGTAACACCTGAATACAATCACGGTTATTCTGCACCCTTAAAGAATGCACTTGATTTTCTCTTTAAAGAATGGAACTACAAACCTGTTGCTTTTGTAAGCTACGGCGGCGTATCTGGAGGAACACGGTCCGCGCAAATGCTGATACAGGTTGTTACCGCTCTTAAAATGATGCCTTTAACCGAATCGATTCACCTGACAAACTTTACAAAATATTTTAGTGATAAGGGCGAATTTAATCCTGGTCCGGAAGCTGCGCATGCTTTGGACACGATGATGAAGGAGCTCGAAAGGTGGTCAATGGGTCTTAATCAAATGAGAAAAAAATAGTGATTACAAAAACAGCAGTCACTTCAATCGGAACAAATTTTATTGCTGACATTTGACGACCGTACAAAATACTACAAAAGGAAGGGCAAAAAGAATAAGCAGAGTCGTTCTTAAAACCACTTTATGGATTGTTGCCGCCCCCATTGCGCTTGTCGTGGTACTATTTATTGCCCTGCAGTTTTCCGCTATGCAAAAATACCTAACCGAAAAAGCAACTTCTTTTATTTCCAAAAAAATAAAAACAAAAGTCGAATTGAAGGAAATCAACATCTCATTTCCTAAATCTATTTCATTAACTGATCTCTATGTGGAAGACGAAAAGTCTGACACTTTGTTTTACGGTCATTCTATAAAAGTCGATTTGAACATTTGGGATTTGATGTCGAGAAAACTAGTTCTGAATTCTATAGATCTAGAAACCGTTACCGGACACATTTACAGAAACGATGCCGGTGGAAAATTTAACTTCAGCTTTATTCCCGATGCTTTTGCATCGCAGGAAAAAGATACCGTGTCCAAAGCCGACAATCCCTCTAAACCTTTTGTCTTCGCGATAAAAAACATTTCTTTGAATAATATTTATTTCACTTATCACGACCGCTTTAGTGGACTGAATGCCGATCTTCACCTGGGAAGCTTTGAAACCCGGTTCGATAAATTCGATCTTGCAAACAAGATCATTCATGTAAGTGACATTGAGCTCAGTAAAACAAACGTTGTGGTTGCGCAGAAAAAACCGCTGCAATCACAGCAAGATACAAGTGCTTCCAAACCCTTCGATTTTGACATTGCACTCGAAAAAATAAATCTCTCGCAAATAAAAGCAAACTATAACGATCAGGCCAATGGACAGGATCTGACCCTTACGCTTGGAAACCTTTTAGTGGAACTCAAAAAAATAGATCTCAAAAAAGAAAACATAGATATTGAAACCATTATGCTGCGTAACACCAGCCTCTATTACACACAGAATAAAACACGTCCAAAAGACACACTGAAAGTTCCTACTAAAGACCAGAGCAAAGGGAACTCCAACTGGACGGTGACACTTGATAAACTGGCTCTTGATCACGCTAACATCGGCTATGATAATTACAATTCTGCTCCGATAAAAAACGCAATCGATTTTAACCACCTCCTTGCAAAAAACATTTCCATGCAGGGAACGAATCTTTATGCCGATGCAAAAAAAATAGATTTTAAGTTAAAGGATTTAAGTTTCACTGAGCAAAGTGGTTTGGCACTAAAAAAATTCAAGGCAGATATTTCCTACGATTCTACACATGCTGAATTAAAGAACCTTGATCTTCAAATCAACAACAGCAAGATCACCGAACACCTCGCCCTGTCCTACCCTTCTCTCAATGCTCTTAAAGATTCTATCAATGAACTGCAAATAAGCGCTGAGTTCAAGAATACAAGTATTGCTCTGAAAGACGTTCTTTATTTTTCACCTAACCTACTTGAAAAATTACCGATAAAACCCGAAAACAAAAATGCTGTCGTTAAGCTCTCAGGAAAAATAAATGGGAAAATCAATAATCTAACGTTTTCAAAGCTGGAGGTGAAAACGAAAGAAAGCACTTTCGTGAAACTAGATGGTTCGTTAAAGAATGTAACTAATCCGAAAAATATATACGCGTCGACGTCTTTCGAAGTCGTGAGTTCAAAAAAAGACATACAAGCGTTTCTGGTCGATTCCCTGATCCCCAAGACGATTACCATCCCGGAAAAACTCAGTTTAAAAGGATTTTACAAAGGCTACATGAAAAATTTTGATGCAGACATTGTCCTTAAAACATCCTTTGGAAATATTTCTGCTGGCGTTACCATGAATCCAAAAGCAGGAAATGAAGAACAACCTTATTCCGGTAAACTGGACGTTAACGCATTTGATTTCGGAAAATTATTAAACCAGACACAAACATTGGGTCCTGTAACACTCACTGCCACAGCAAAAGGAAGCGGATTCGACACCAGCAACTTAAATGCAGAAGTCCACCTCGGCATAGTGAAAGCTTTACTGAAAAATTACGAATACAAAAATTTTAACTTCGACGGAACAATTCAAAAAAAATATTTCGATGGAATTGGTTCGATGACAGATGAGAACCTAACGTTTGATTTTAAAGGCGGGTTAAATCTTGAGCCTGCTCATCCAAAATATACGTTTACGCTAAATCTTACTGGAGCAGACCTCAAAGCGCTTAATTTATCGGAAACCGATTTGCGTGTCAGTGCACTTATTCAGTGTGACATTGGCAACGCTGCAGGCAGCAATGCGGCGGGCCGTGCCAGTATTCAAAATGCTCTGATCATTCGCAACAATCGCAAATACCCCATAGATTCAATTGTGCTAACCTCTGAATTCAAAGATGGTGTTTCTGATCTTAAACTCCGTTCTGAAATTATGACAGCAGACTTTAACGGCAACATTATCCTCACCGAATTACCTGAGCTACTTACACAAAATATTAATTCTTATTTTGACATGCAGCAAGGTGCTTCGTTACAGAAATTTAGTAAGCAGAAATTCACTTTTGCAGTAAACATAAAAGATCCTTACATTATCACCTCAAATTTTGTTCCGCAGCTTGAAAAGCTCACACCTTTTAGCATCATGGGCTCTTACGATAGTGAGGCGAAGGACATTGAGGTGAAAGCCAATATAGAACAAGTAAAATATTCGGGAATAACTGTCGACTCTCTAAAGCTGAATATCAGTTCAAACAAACAAAAATTAAATTACGGCCTCAGGATTGCGGAGCTTTCCAATCCAACTTTTAAATTCGAGAACCTATACCTTGGGGGAGAATTAAAAAACAACACACTAAGTTTCAGTTTTAACACCGCGAAGGACGATAGCGTGAAACTACTTGCTGTGAGCGGCCTTCTTAACAGTATGAACCATGAGTTTGATCTCAAACTTGATCCACAGCTTATTTTGAACACAGAAAACTGGAGCGTCGATCGTTCCAATTACGTCCGTTTTGGCAAGGCAGGTCTGTATGCGAATAATCTTGTGATCTCTAACGGTTCACAAGCTGTTTCTCTAAACAGCAAAGAAAAGACCGCAGCGAGTCCACTTGACATCACGTTTAAAAACTTTGACATCACCACACTTTCGAAGCTCCTCGAAAATAAAAAAGATTTGGTTAAAGGTCTCGTCAACGGCAATGTGGTGCTTGAAAAAAAGAATGGAGGTGCCGCATTCAAATCAAACCTGGAGATCCGCGACTTTGTATTTCAGGCGGTGCGGGTTGGAACTATAAAACTCAAAGCCAGCAATTATGAAGACCCTCTAAAATACGATGTGGATCTGAGTATTCAGGGAAATGGAAATGACCTTGCTATCAAAGGATATTACAAAGCTTCTGAAACAAACGACCTCGACATGCTGCTGGACATCCGTCATCTAAACCTGGCAAGCGTTGAGCCTTTTGCGTTTAAAGAGGTTACAAGAATGTCTGGCTCCCTGAATGGAAAATTGAATTTAAAAGGGCCAGCCTCCCTCCCCCGTATAGATGGCAGTTTGAGTTTTAAAGATGCAGGATTCAAACCGCGCATTTTGGATTCTTACCTTACCATATCGGATTCAAAAATAACTTTCGCATCACAAAAAATTCGGTTTGATAATTTTATTTTGCGTGACTCATTAGATCACGCTGCAAGTCTTAACGGGACTATTGGCATAAAAGATTTTAAAACCATTGATTTGGATCTGCGTTTGAATACCACAGATTTTTTAGCTCTGAATACAGACCGTTACGACAATCCACTTTATTACGGAAAAATAATTATTGATAGCGACATCCGCATAACAGGTACGACGGAAGCACCCACGCTGGATGTAAAAGCAAAATTAAAAAAAGGAACTACGATTACCTATGTGAAACCAGAAAGCGAGGTCAGCAAGAACGAAAGCAAAGGCGTTGTTGATTTTGTCAATCCAAATGATAAGAACATCGGCATTATGGCGCGCAGAAATGATTCGATAGCTGGAATCTCAAAAATGAAAGGCATTGAGTTGAACGCCTCCATCAATTTCGATAAAGCAGTTGAGTTAAAAATGATCGTTGACCGGACTACCGGAGATTCCCTGTATATCCAGGGCGGCGGTCTTCTTGATTTCGGAATGGACCGGAGTGGAAAAACAAGTTTGGCAGGAAAATATAGTATTAGTGACGGTGGCTATTTTTTATCGCTGGAAAGCCTGATAAAAAGAAATTTTAAAATCCTTCCGGGAAGTTCGGTTACTTGGTCTGGAGATGTCGTTGATCCATACATTGATCTGACAGCAATTTACAGCATAAAAACTTCTCCACTTGATTTGGTACAAAACGAATTGGCAGGTGTTACGGAGTTTGAAAAAAACAAGTACCGCAACATGCTTACCTTTTTAGTGTATTTGAAAATGAGAGGTTTTTTATCGACACCCGAAATCAGTTTTGACATTCAACTGTCGCCGGGCGATCGCGGAGCTATGAACGGATCTATTAACACGCGACTGGCTCAATTACGCGAAGATGAAACGCAATTAAACAAACAGGTTTTTGCACTATTAACCTTGCGAAGATTTATTGGTGAAAATCCTTTGGAAAGTAGCAGCGAAGGCGGACTGTCTTCCGCTTCCCGCGCCAGCGCCAGTAAAGTCCTCACACAGCAGCTAAGTTCTCTTTCGCAGAAATATGTGAACTTTGTCGATCTGGATCTTGGTGTGAATTCTTTTGAAGATTACTCCGGCGGGCAACAGCAAGGCAGAACCCAATTGCAACTGGGCGTATCTAAACAATTGTTTAATGAAAAGATTACGGTACGCGTGGGTGGAAATGTTGATCTGGAAGGAGAAAAAGCCTCTCAAAATACAGCCAACAATGTCGCCGGCAATGTGAACATCGATTATAAGCTCACTGATGACGGACGATACAAGCTGGAGGCTTCACGTGAAAATCAATACGAAAATCCAATAGAAGGCGAATTAACCAAAACCGCAGCAGGCGTCGTCTACACAAGAAACTTCAACACCTTTAAACAACTTTTCTCAAAACCAAAAAGTGAAAAAGAAAAAACGGCGATCAAGCGCGCGAAGGCTAAGCAGAAAAAGGAAAAAGAAAATCAAGAAGAAAAAGAAGAAACGCTGCCATGAGATTAGCCCCTCTTTTAATGTATATAGTTTTTGTTCTGCTGATTTTCAGCGGCTGCAACACCGTGCAATACCTTAAGCCCGGTGAACAGCTTTACACCGGAGCGAAGGTCACAGTGCACTCAAATGACAAGGTAAATAAAAAACAAATTAAGAAAGAGATGGAAAAAGTGTTTCGTCCCAAGGCGAACCAAACCATTCTCGGCATTCGCGTTAAGCTCTGGTTCTATTACGTTGCAGGTGAAAACCCTAAAAAGAAACTCAAAAAATGGCTGAAGAATAAAGTTGGCGAACCGCCTGTGTTCTATGATCCTGCTAATCCGGCGAATGTCTCCGAAATCATGGTGAACCGGCTAGATAACCTCGGGTATTTCGACGCAAGTTCGCGTTACAAAGTAAATGAGGGCGATAAAAAAGTAAGCCTGGATTACACGGTCACTGTCTCTAAGCCTTATACCATCAATTCCGCAGAGTTCCCAAAAGAAGAGGACCTTATCAGTACAAAAATAAAACAATCAGAAACCGGAACGTTTATTAAGCCCGGAGTGCAATACAACCTCGATCTTTTAAAAGCCGAACGTGCGCGCATCGACAATGAATTAAAAAATAAAGGCTTTTTTTATTTTAATCCGGATTATATTTTATTTAAAGCTGATACAAATCTCAGGAATAAAACGATCAACATCAAGCTTACTCTAAAAACAGATATTCCACCAAAAGCAAGAGTGCAATACATTCTCAATAACATTTACATCAATCCTTCGTATCGCTTAAAAGACACCATTCAGAAAACAATAAAGGACACGGTAAAAACAGAAGGTTACTATTACCTGAACAAAGACTCGATGTTCATTCCACATGCCGTCATTCGCTCCATCTTTCTTAAAAAAGGAGAGCCCTACAGCAGGAAAGCTTATAGTCTCACTGTGAGCCGGCTGATGGGTATGGGCGTTTTCAGATACGTAAACGTGCGCTTTGCTGACACGCTTTTAAACGGAGAAGGTAAACTGGATGTTTTTATAAATATGACCCCAACGCAACGCCACTCGCTACAACTCGAGGTGCAGGCGGTAACAAAATCAAACAACTATACGGGTCCTGCGTTAACCGCCAGTTATAAAAACAGAAATCTTTTTCATGGAGCAGAATTGCTTCAACTCAATCTCAATACGAATTACGAAACCCAGTTCTCAGGCGCACAAAAAGGACTGAATTCTTATGAGGTTGGAGCCAACACGCAACTCTATCTTACTAAGTTTGTGACGCCTTTTCACATCACTGATATATCTGCCGAATATGTACCACGCACGAAATTCGACCTGGGTTTCCGGAACCTGAACAGGGTGCAGTATTTTAATATGAACGCTGCTAATTTTTCTTACGGCTACACATGGAAACAAAATCCCCGCATAGAACATGAGCTAAACCCAGTGGCTATCAATTTTGCGCGGCTAATGAATACAACGCAGACATTTGACGACCTACTCACTGAAAATCCTTTCCTGAGAAAAAGTTTCGAAGAGCAATTTACCATTGGTGGAAATTATTCGTATACCTACAATTCATTTTTAAATAGCATTAAACAACACCAGTACTATTTTAATGTCCTGCTGGATAACTCTGGAAACACCATCAATTTTATTCAGAGCATTGTTTCAGGCAAGCGTCCCAACGAAGACAAACCTTTTACGCTTTTTGGTTACCGGTATTCTCAATTCACAAAACTTTCCACCGATGGGCGGTACCATTATATAATCAATAAAAACAGCATCCTCGCCTCGCGCATTTTAGCCGGTGCAGGAATTCCTTATGGCAACTCCAGCAGCATGCCTTACATTAAGCAGTTTTTTAGTGGGGGGTCCAACAGTATTCGTGCGTTTCTGCCACGCACTATCGGACCAGGAACTTATAGAAAACCAGATAGCCTCCTCACTAAAGCATTTTTAGATCAGGCCGGCGATATTAAGCTTGAAGGAAATGTAGAATACAGATTTACGATCATCAGTGTCCTCAAAGGTGCGCTATTCGTAGATGCAGGAAACATCTGGCTGCTTCGTAAAAACAATGAACTCCCCGGAGGTGAATTTAATTTCAATACTTTCTACAAACAACTTGCTGTAGGCACAGGATTCGGACTTCGTCTGGACATCACCTATTTTGTATTGCGTTTTGATCTGGGAGTGCCGCTAAGAAAACCATACCTCCAGGAAAATAATGGCTGGGTGGTAAAAGACATAGACTTTAGGGACGCTTCCTGGCGAGGTAAAAACTTGGTGTTGAGCATTGCGATTGGCTACCCTTTTTAGTGGATGGATTCGTTTTGGCATGAATAAAAACAAATGCGGGCAAAATCCTGTTAATTCGGCATGTATATCGCTATTTACAGGACATTTAGGCAGGTAAAAACAAAAAAATACGACTATATTTCCGTTTCCCGGAACTGGAACAAAATGTGATTATCAACATATAAATTACAAGAGCCATGAACCTTAACAACTACACAATCAAATCGCAGGAAGCCATCCAACAGGCTGTTCAGCTAGTTACCAACAAAGGTCAGCAAGCCATTGAACCTGCGCATATCTTAAAAGGGATCATTGAAGTTGACGAAAATGTTACTCCTTTTATTCTTAAAAAATTAAACGTTAATCCTGCCTCCTTTTCTAAAATGGTGGACAGTGTTATCAATTCGTATCCGAAAGTCAGCGGCGGACAACCCCACCTTTCTGTTGCCGCGAACAAAGCGCTCGCAAAAGCCGCTTCTTATTTAAAAGAATACAACGATGAATTCGTTTCCATCGAGCATTTGCTGCTTGGACTCTTACATGCCGGCGACAGCACTGCCAACCTTATGAAAGATGCAGGATTAAAAGAAAAAGAAATGAAGGCAGCAATAAACGAGCTTCGCAAGGGAGAACGGGTTACCAGCCAATCGCAGGAAGGCACTTACAACTCTTTGAATAAATTTGCAGTCAATTTAAACCAACAGGCACAAAACGGGAAACTCGATCCTGTGATTGGCCGTGATGAAGAAATCCGTCGTGTTTTACAAATCTTATCCCGCCGTACCAAAAACAATCCCATTTTAGTAGGAGAGCCTGGTGTTGGTAAAACTGCCATTGCAGAAGGATTAGCACACAGGATCATCAACGGTGATGTTCCCGAGAACTTAAAAAGCAAACAGGTTTTTTCACTCGACATGGGTGCATTAATTGCAGGGGCTAAATTTAAAGGAGAGTTCGAAGAGCGTTTAAAAAGTGTGGTGAAAGAAGTGATAAGTGCAGATGGTGAGATTATTTTATTCATAGATGAGATTCATACGCTGGTAGGTGCCGGTGGCGGTGGAGAAGGAGCCATGGATGCAGCGAACATCTTAAAACCTGCGTTGGCACGTGGAGAGCTCAGAGCCATTGGAGCTACTACGCTTAGCGAGTATCAAAAATATTTCGAAAAAGATAAAGCGCTTGAAAGGCGTTTCCAGAAAGTCATGGTGGACGAGCCAAGCACTGAAGATGCTATTTCCATCTTACGTGGAATTAAGGAAAAATACGAAACGCATCATCATGTGCGGATTAAAGACGAAGCCATTATCGCTGCTGTAGAATTATCACAGCGTTACATCAATGATCGTTTTCTTCCAGACAAAGCCATTGATTTAATGGACGAAGCTGCTTCCAAATTAAGAATGCAGATCAATTCCATGCCAATTGAATTGGATGAAGTAGAACGCAAGATTATGCACATTGAAATTGAACGCGAAGCCATTAAACGGGAAAACGCTGATTCAAAAGTAAAAGAGTTAGATAAGGAAATCGCTGAATTGCAGGATAAAAGAACAGCTCTCAGAGCCCGCTGGCAATCAGAAAAAGAGATGATCGAAAATGTACAAACGATCAAAGCAGAAATTGAAGATTTAAAAATACAAGCCAATAATCTGGAGAAACAAGGAGATTATGGTAAGGTAGCCGAGATCCGCTATGGTAAAATAAAAGAGGCGGAGGCAAAATTAGTGGAGTTTGAAAATAAGTTGCAGACAGCGAAAGAAAGCGGCGCGCAACTTTTAAAAGAGGAAGTAGACAGCGAAGACATCGCAGCTGTTATCAGCGCATGGACAGGGATTCCCGTAAAGAGCATGCTGCAAAGTGAGAAGGACAAATTATTATTTCTGGAAGCCGAGTTACATAAACGTGTGGTTGGTCAGCATGAAGCGATCGAAAGTATTTCAGACGCTGTGAGACGAAGCCGCGCGGGTTTACAGGATGCAAAACGTCCTATTGGTTCTTTTATATTTTTAGGAACCACCGGCGTAGGTAAAACAGAATTGGCGAAAGCTTTGGCTGACTTCTTATTCAACAATGAAAATTCCATGACACGGATTGATATGAGCGAGTATCAGGAGCGTCATGCCGTAAGCCGTTTGATTGGGTCGCCTCCGGGCTACGTGGGGTACGAAGAAGGTGGGCAATTAACAGAAGCAGTGAGAAGAAAACCATACAGTGTTATTCTTCTTGATGAGATTGAAAAAGCGCATCCCGATGTGTTTAATATTTTATTGCAGGTGCTTGACGATGGGCGCTTAACGGACAATAAAGGTCGTACCGTGAATTTCAAGAACACAATCATTATCATGACCAGCAATATTGGATCACATATTATTCAGGAAAATTTCGATAAGCTGACTGACAAAAACAGAGATGAAGTTTTAGCGAAAACGAAATCGGAAGTGTATGAGGTTTTGAAAAAGTCCATCCGTCCCGAATTTTTAAACCGGATCGATGAAGTCATCATGTTTGAACCCCTTACAAGAGAAAATGTTTCAGAGATTGTGAAAATGCAGTTCGAAGGCATTCGAAAACAGTTAGCCGAACAGGATTTGAAAATTACGGCTACCGAAGAAGCTTTGGATTGGCTTGCGCAGCTGGGTTACGATCCACACTTTGGTGCAAGACCTGTAAAACGCGTAATGCAGAAACAGGTCCTCAACGAACTTTCTAAACAATTGCTTTCGGGGACCGTAAATAAGGACAATGAGATCATTGTTGACATGTTTGACAACAAACTTGTCTTCAGGAATCAATCGGTAAAAGCACAAGTTTAATAGTTATATAAACAGCCTGTTTCAAAATTTGCTCCATTCGGCCTAACATTAAGTGGGCAGTCAACCTGAGCTCGCCTCATTGTGGCTGCCCTTTCTCAGTTTACGTTTTTATTTCGTAATGGCTATTCACACTGCCTTTCAGAATTCTACAAAACAAACCCTTTGGACGCCTCTATTTGTTTTCGCAGAAGATCCAACCACTTATAAAAAAATCAGTGCCACGCAACTCAAATCCTATAAACTCTTAGTATCTTTGCGTTGCTATGAAAACGCGACTATTTATTCTTACTGCTCTTGTAATTCTTCTTGTTTCCTGTAAAAAAGAAGACAAACCTCAACCCGATTTACCAAAAACACCAGAAGTAACAACTGGCAACCTGAGTGGAAAAGTAGCACATTATAACCAGTTCGGAACACTTTATACAAGTGGATTAAACACCACCACTGTAAGTATAGAGGGAAATGGTTTCACAAGCGTCACAGACGAGAATGGAAGCTACACGCTCACTAATGTTCCTACAAATACATATACACTCGTCTTTAAAAAACCAGGTTGCGGACTTATAAAAAAAATAAATGTGCTATATAAATTCACCGACACTGTTAAATACAATGCCAGTGTTGCGGACCTACCAACTTTTAATCTCAACTCTGCTTACGCAAAAGACACGAGCTGGTTCGGAGGCACACTTCCCGGAATTTATTACAACGCAGGAGCAACACCACAAGACGAAAACGCTTCCATAGTAGCTATCGTTGGTAAATCGCAAAACATGGATCTTGGCGATCCAACTTCTTACCTGAATTATGCCAATGCTTCGTTATTGAAAAACCTCGACTTCAACCGGTTTTTATCGTATCAATTATTAAAAGGCACTTACACTTTTAAACAAGATTCAATTCTTTACATGAAAATATATCCTGTGTCAACAAAAGGAGCTAGCTATTTTGACATCAAGCTCAATACCCTTGTTTATACCGCCTATGGCGCACCCTACCCTACTTTATTTTCTTTGTACGTGCATTAGGAATATCCCATAATTTTTAGGTAAAATGTAAAATGGCCGAGGTAAAATGCATTCCATCTTCCCTTTTCCATTCTACATCTCTCTTTACCATTTTTAACATTAGTACTTTTTTCACAAAAACTAATGCCATAAAACTTCATACCTTTACTGCTTTATTTTACAATTATATGAAGGTATTAATACTCTATCTTAAACAACATAAAAAGCTTCTGATCATAGCCTTGGTATTAGCGTCGATCAACCAGTGCTTTTCTCTTTGTGATTCTATTATCACAGGTAAGCTTATAAATAATTTTGGGGACGCGCATCTAAAATACGCCGATAATTTCAGCTTGTTTACGAAAGACCTCATGTTCTTCCTTGGCCTGTCTATAGGAGCCGCCATGATGTCACGCATTGCCAAGAATTTCCAGGACTATTTCACAAACATCGTTATTCAGCGCACAGGTGCCCAAATGTATACTGACGGTATTAAAAAAGCACTTTCTCTTCCTTACAAAGATTTTGAAGACCAACGTAGCGGCGAAACTTTAGGGAAACTCCAGAAAGTAAAATCAGATACGGAGAAATTTGTGAATCTTTTTATAACACTCGTTTTCCAATCGCTCATCGGGATCATCTTTGTATTTATTTATGCCATAAACATTCACTGGCTATTAGGACCAATGTACCTCGCTACTGTGCCAGTCATCGCCACCATAAGCTCATTTCTCGGCAAGAAAATAAAAACCATTTCAAAACAAATTCTCGGTGAAACAACTGCCCTGGCTGGAGCTACTACAGAGTCGCTCCGTAACATTGAACTCATAAAAAGTCTCGGTCTTGTAACACAGGAAGAAAAACGTTTAAATTCCACTACCCTAAAAATTCTGGGACTCGAACTAAAAAAAGTACGCTTCATCCGATCGCTTAGCTTTATACAGGGTACAACGGTTCATCTGGTGCGGACTTTATTGATCTTCACCTTGTATTGTTTTGTATTTCAAGGTGTGATAAAAGTGGGTGACCTCATTACTCTCATGTTCTTCTCTTTCTTCATTTTCGGACCACTGCAGGAATTAGGCAATGTGATTACCGTTTATAACGAAACGAAGGTAAGCATGGATAATTTCGCCAAACTGATTAATTCTGATTCTGAAATTGTGCCTTTGAGTCCCGCCACCTTGGGTGAAATAAAAGATGTTTCTTTTCATGACGTTTCTTTTGGTCACAACGTCGACAGAGGTTACGCGGTTAAGAACATTGAACTCAACATTAGTAAAGGAGAAACCATCGCCTTTGTAGGTCCTAGCGGCAGTGGAAAAACCACATTAGTTAAACTTTTACTCGGTTTATATCAACCAAACAAAGGCCAGGTTTTATACAACGGCATTGAATCCACAAAAATAAATCTTACAGAGTTGCGTATGCAATTAGGACTCGTGTCTCAGGATTCACAGCTCTTCAGCGGTACTATAAAAGATAATTTATTATTCGTTCGTCCTACAGCAACAGACGAAGAGATTCTGGAAGTGCTGAAAAAAGCGGCTTGTTACACCTTATTGAACCGTGCCGGCGATGGCATCTATACTACCATTGGAGAAGGCGGTATTAAATTAAGCGGTGGAGAAAAACAACGTCTTTCCATTGCACGTGCCCTGTTGAGAAATCCGAAGTTGTTGATCTTTGATGAAGCCACCTCAGCACTTGATTCCATTACTGAAGAAGAAATTTCTGAAACCATGCGTGCTTTAAGTGCAAGCAAATCACAAATTACAATTCTCATTGCCCACCGCTTATCTACCATCATGCATGCAGACACCATCTATGTATTAGAACAAGGTAACATTATAGAAAAAGGAAAACACGAAGACCTGCTTGCTGAAAAAGGATTGTACTATGCCATGTGGCGTCAACAGATCGGCGAACGCAAAAAAGAACCCACTGCATAAAAAAGAACGTGTGGAAAAAAGCAGATTTCAAATGGGCGTACTGTGCAAAATGCTAAATAGAAGTCGAGAGTCTATTCCTCTGCTTGAAAATCCATCGAAAAACAAAAAAAGGCTGCTTCCACAAGGAAGCAGCCTTTTTTTAAATAACTTTTCTTATTAGTGATGCGCCGGATCAGCGTTTGGAATAGTTGTTTCAACAGGTAATGTGTCTTTCTCAACAGTATTAGCAGCAGCAGCTTCATGATGTTCAGCCGCAGCAGCATTGTGATGGGATGCTTCCTTAGCAGCACCTTCATGTCCGTGTGCTTCTGCGCCTGCATGGTGAGCCTTAGGATCACAAAGACTTAAGAACATGACTACACCTAAAATAACAGCAACAGCTAGAAAAAAAGGCACCGTAAAAGATACTGGTTTTTGTTCTGTGGAGGAGTGATCGTCGTGAGAATGGCCTGACATAATTTTATAGTTTTATTATGATGCGAAAATAAGAGAATTATTTGAAACTGGATAATTTTAATTAAAAAAAACGAATGCTTTATTTATTACTCTTTAATGAACTTTAAATACTTTTGTTCGCCATAGGCTGCTTTTATTTTTACCAGGTAAACCCCAGCATTCAGGGCAGACACATCCAGCTTTTGCTGGTCTGCCGCAAAATTTGTTTTGAGTGATACTACTTTTTTACCTTCTAGGGTGTAAATCTCATATTGCCTGGTTTTGTCCAAATTTCCTTTTAAATACAGTTCATTTTTCACAGGATTAGGATAAATGCTAAGTGCTTCAGATGTTTCATTAACCCCTATCCCAGTAACTGTTTGTTCTTTTTCGTATCCTCTGTATCTTGCTTGTGTGGGTGTAAAATTTCCGCCCAGCAAACTACCTGTTACCTCAAAGTACGGAATCTTACTGTTCAAAGTCATCCACTGATAACTTCTCTGGTAATTCGGAAATCCTAGAGGAATAGGGAAGATGGTGTTTTTAATAGAATCCACAGCATATTGCGTGGTGATCAACCGTAAACAATTCTCCGTGCCATAAGGTGTTTTAACAGTCCCCCAGCCATCCACAGTGGTCACGCGGTATCCCACTTTTGAATAGCTGATCGGAATGATTCCGGCCGTGGTAGTTGTGAATTTAAAAGTGGTGCTATCATACTTGGGGTAAGTCATAGGAAAATTATAAAGTTCATCCTTGTCTGAATAATAACTGGGAATAGGCGCGTTGCTAAAGGTCATGCCAACGCCATCTGCTATAAATGCAGCAGGCGAAGTTTGTTTTTTATAGAAATTGTAATATTTGGTAAGTGTTAATGGTCCAGCCCCAAGGGTATCTGCGATTTTTTCGCCGAATGCGCTCCCACTCAGAAAAAACAAGGCATAAGGCGTTTGAAGGGCGCTTTTAAACCTACGCACATCTTCGGAAGTGGAAACAACCGTGCCAAAATCCCAACTCAAATTGGTTCCGGTCTGCTTATAGTTAACCACGCTGCTTAACTGGATATTCGTAAAACGCAGGGTATCACCGCTGCCCGGCATATTGCTGTTGCTAAGTGTAATAGGCGATTGGGCAATAATCACCTTCACAAAAACGTTTATTGCAAATAGAAAATAGATTTTCCTCATGTTTGGTTATTTTTGTAAATAATTGGGGGACACGCTAAATGTAGTGTTTTTTTTGTTCTTGTGTAATTTTTTTAGTGAACAACATTTTTAAATATCTCTTTTTCTGTCTCCTCTTGGTTTTTACATTTTCGCTGCGTTCACAATCGCTGAATCTCAAAATAAAATCTCTGGAACCTAAAAGTCCCGTCACCAAATTAAACTACCGTAAAAAAGTGTCTGATAAAAGTGATGCGTATAAAGAGATCGATAACATCTTACTCGCACTGCAATACAAAGGTTATCTGCTGGCCGCCGCCGACACTATTTTTTCTGATTCCAGTTCTGTAACTGCTATCGTTTCTGAAAACTTACTTTATAAAACCGCAAAACTCAGACTCGGAAACCTTGATCCCACGCTAGCGTCCAAACTTGGTATCAGCGAAAAACTCTATTTCAACAAACCTTTCCGTTACCGGGAAGTGGCCCGCAGCCTTGAAAAGATAATACTTTATTACGAGAACAATGGCTTTCCGTTTGTATCCGTAAACCTCGATAGTGTGAGTACGCAGCACAATCAACTATCCGCAGTTCTGAATGTGCGTAAGAATAAATTCTTCAAGATCGATTCCGTTAAAATTGAAGGGAGCGCACGCGTGAATGCTAAATTTCTTTACCGGTATCTTTCCGTGAAGCCAAACATGCCTTACAGCGAAGAGACCATGAAAGGCGTTTCGCAAAAGATCCGCCAACTTCCTTTTGTAACAGAAAAACAAACACAACGCGTGCAGCTTACAGAACGCACCAATAAGCTCATTTTATTTTTAGATAAAAAAGATGCGTCGCAATTCGATGGGATTATCGGGCTTTTGCCGGATGCCGACACGAAAAAAACAGTCGTCACTGGTGACGTAAAATTAAAACTCATCAATGGAGTGCTCCGTAACGGCGAGACTTTCGACCTGGAATGGCGGCGCCTGCAATCGCAAACCCAGGATTTTAACGGAAGAGTCATTTATCCCTTTTTATTCGGAACACCCGTGGGAACGGACTATTCACTGAAAATCTATCGTAAGGATACGACGTTTATCGACATCACCAACAACATTGGTCTTCAATATTATTTTAGCGGACTTAATAATTTTAAGATCTTTTATAAACAGCGTGCTACAAATCTTATCTCTACCAGCGGACTTACCAACGTCACTAACCTACCCGAGTATGCTGACATCTCCACCCGTTCTTACGGCGCTGGTATTTTTTTAGAGAAGCTCGATTACCGCTTCAATCCGCGCCAAGGTTTTGCCATCACACTCAATGGGCAAACCGGTAACCGTACCATCAAAAAAAACCCCAAGGTCAACGAAGTTGCCTATGATAAGCTGCTGATGCGTTCCACACAATTTCAGTTTGATTTGAGTACCGCACTCTACATTCACTTGCAGGGCAACAGCGTTTTAAAATTCGGCGTGCAGGGCGCTTCTGTTTTTGGAAACTCCACTGTTTTTAAAAATGAATTGTTCCGCATCGGCGGCCTTAAAACCCTGCGAGGCTTTGATGAAGAAAGCATTTATGCATCTACGTATGTGATCCCAACACTCGAGTACCGTTTTATTTTTTCGCAGAACTCTAACCTCCTGCTCTTTGCCGAAGGCGCCTGGTACGAAAACAACAGCAACGGTAATTACATTAGCGATATGCCCGTAAGTGTTGGCGCCGGTGTAAACTTCGAAACCAAGGCCGGCATTCTTTCCCTCAACTACGGCCTCGGCAACCAATTCAATAATGGTTTCGACCTCCGCAATGGCAAAATTCATTTTGGATTAACGGCTTTGTTTTAGACTCAGCAACAAACCCGATTCGTCGCTTAGACCTGTTAGCAGAGTGCAAATGCACTGCCTGATTTGTCATTCTGTAAGAATCTGTTCTTCCAAATCAGGCTTCAACAAAATCTTTTGTAACCCCTTCCAGAATCATCCGCATAATCCGCGGCACCTTTCCTGAATCATGAGAGAACTCCGCGTCAACACCTGAACATCCGTATTTAATCTATGGCAACCTTATTGGGCAAAAATCCCCCTCTACCCTTTCCCTAAATAACTTATATTTGTATATATTCTTCATCTCCATGAAAAGAACTTTATTTGCACTTTTTCTTATTTCTGTTTTCCCTTCGGTTTCCCAGATCTACCAGAGCTACAACATTAACCTCATCAGCTTAAGTCACCCTAACCAAGTTGACATCGGCACCGACGGCAGGCGTTATTCCGGCTGCTGGGGCTGGTACCAGTCTTCCAAGAACAAAGAATACGGCATTTCAGGAACAAGCAATGGTACATATTTTATAGATGTTACCGTTCCCACAACACCCACGGTTTGTGCTTTTCTGCAGGGCGCCAACGGTGGTACTTACCGCGAAATAAAAACCTACCAAAACTATTGTTACATAGCAAGCGACGACGGGCAGACGAAAAATTTCCAGATCGTAGACATGCAATTCCTGCCAGACAGTATTCATGTGGTTTACAACGACAGCACGCTTTTCAGACGTGGGCACACCATCTGGATCGACCAGGACAAATTGTATGTAGGCGCTATGATCGACGATGATACCGTCCGCTTTTCATCCATGGCTGTTTTCAGTCTTGCCAATCCCGCCATGCCGGTGCTTTTGAGAAAACTTCAGCAGGATTTTCCGCAGATCAATTATGTGCATGATATGTATGTGCGTAACGACACAATTTATGCTTCTTGTGCCTGGCAGGGTCTGTTTATATTTAAATACGATTCCGTTTTAAACAAATTTACACAGCTGGGAACCTACTCCGGCTACCCCGGCAACGGATTCAACCATTCCAGCTTTCTCACCAACGATGGCAAGCACTTGGTATTTTGCGACGAGGTTCCCGAGGGGCTTCCCCTACATTTTGTGAATGTGCAAAACCTTGGAAATATTCAGCCGGTAAAAGACTGGCATCCGATGCCACTAACAACACCGCACAATCCCTATATCAAAGGAAATTTCGCCATCGTATCCTGCTACCAGGATGGTTTACACATCTATGACATTTCGAATCCAGCATCTATAAACATTGCCGGTTATTTCGACACCTACCCTCAGGGCGGCAACAATGTGGGGAATTACGGCAGTTCAGGCTACCGGGGCAACTGGGGCGCTTACCCCTTCTTACCAAGCGGCATCATCATTGCCAACGACATGCAAAACGGGATGTTTGTACTCAACGCAAATTCGGCATACACTACTACGGTTAAAAATCCCGTTGGCCTAAAAACAGAAACTATTTCGGATGCAAATCTTATTTTTTATCCGAATCCTGCGTCGAACCAAATCGCCGTGCATTATAATTCTCAAACGACTTCCACCTTGCAATTAAAAAATATCCTGGGGCAGACTGTTTCTGAAAAAGCCTACAGCGGCTCCGTGAATGACTACATGGACGTGCGCTCGCTGGACAATGGTACTTATTTTATTTCCATCACAGAAAATAACATTACCAAAACAAAAAAACTAATTGTTACCCACTAAATCCAACCATGAAAACAAAATTTATTTTTTTCAGTTTGATCGTCCTGCTTGCTGGCAGAACAAAGGCGCAATTCGCGTCATCCAACTTTACCTTGCTCAGCCAGAGTGATCCGGAAACCACCTTTAATCCTGACGGCCAGAAATATTCCGGCTGCTGGGGTTGGTACCAACCCGAAAAAAATAAAGAGTATGCAATAGCCTGTTCGCATAAAGGAACTTACTGGATCGATGTCACTAATCCGGCAACACCCACCGTTTCAGCTTACAGAGCCGGTAAACGCTCAGGCTGCACCTGGAGAGAAGCAAAATCTTACAGAAATTATCTGTATGTAGTGAGTGATGACTTTGGCAACAATAGCATGCAAATCTTCGACATGCAATATTTGCCGGACAGTGTCCACAAAGTATATGATAGCAACCAGCTTATCGTTAGAGGACATACTATCTGGGTAGACGGCGACAAACTATACGTAGGTTCTGCTACCTCTGCGGTTCCTACACTTACTTATTCTCCTATGCATGTATACAGCCTGGCAAATCCTGTACTTCCTGTGCTCCTCAGAAAGCTCGAAAATGACTATCCATTGATCACAGAAGTACACGACATGTTCGTAAGACACGATACTATTTACGCATCGTGCGCTTACCAGGGACTATACGTTTTCAAGCTTACAGTTTCAAATACTTTCACTTTATTAGGTTCGTTAACAAATTATCCTTTCTCCGGTTATAACCACAGTAGCGCGTTAACACCGAATGGACAAACACTCGTGTTTATGGACGAAGTGCCCTCCGGACTTCCTATTAAAATTGCCAATGTGAGCAACCTCAATAACATTCAGGTGCTAGCTACCATCAATCAATTTACGAACACAACGCCGCATAATCCATTTATGGCTAATAATCAGTATTGTTTCGCTAGCAGCTACCAGGACGGACTTCAGCTCTTTGACATTTCAGCACCTGCTTCTCCTTCTTTAGCTGGCTATTTTGACACGCATCCACAATCGGGCGGTAATAACAACACCTGGCCTACCGGCGCGGAATACAACGGTCAGTGGGGCGCATACCCTTACCTGCCCAGTGGAATTATTTTTGCACTCGACCGTCTTAACGGTGCCTTTTTTTTAAAGACATCCCTTTACCAGGCTCCTCTTGTTACCGCGAACTTTTACCTCCCTGCAAAAGCCTGTTTAGGTGATAGGGTTAACCTGGTGAACTCCAGCAGCGGCGCAAATACATTTAGCTGGACCTTCCCCTCGGGAGTTACCGCTACGTCGACTCTCGGGAATGCAAGCATGATTTTCAATTCCACCGGTACTTTCACGGTTTCACTCCTCGCTGCTAACCCCGCTTCGGGTTCTGCCACCGTTACACATACAATTACAATTATTAATAACAACGTAAGTGCTGCCGCGACTTCTACCGCAAACGCGTCTTGCAACACATGCAGCAACGGTATTGCGCTCATCACTCCTTCCGGAGGAACGGGTCCCTATACCTATAAATGGTTTCCTTATGGAGGCGCAGCGGCCTCTTCGTCAGTGCTTACTCCCGGCTGCTATACCATAACCGTTAGTGACGCCTTTAGCTGTTCTACTTTCACAACAGCCTGCGTTTCATTTGAAAGCGGTGTTAGTTTAACAAAGCTGAACAATGCAGCGGAAGCGAAAATTTTTCCAAATCCGGCTTCCGGTCAGATCTCTGTTTCTTATACCTCTGGCGATGCTTCTGTGCTGCGTCTGAAAAATATTCTTGGGCAGGTGATTTTTGAAAAAGAGTTCAAAGGTCCGGTAAATGAACTAATAGATGTGCGGTCGCTTCCAAATGGAACTTATATTATTTCGATCACAGAAGACAACAGCACTTATAATAAAAAACTCATTATCCAACACTGATGAGTCTAAGAAATCTATTCTTTGGCTGTAACCTTTTGTTAGCAGGAACCACAGTGGCTCAATACGCTACCTCCAATTTTACTTTGGTGGGACAAATTGATCCCGAAACACAAATGAATACTTATGGTGATAAGTATTCAGGATGCTGGGGCTGGTATCAGGCTTCAAAAAATAAAGAGTATGCCATTGCAGGCTCTTCTGCCGGCACCTATTGGGTCGACATCACGATTCCTTCCACGCCAACGGTTTCCTGCTACCGCGCCGGCGCTGTGTCAAGCTGCGTGTGGCGTGAAATAAAAACTTACCAAAATTACTGTTATGTGATCAGCGACGACGCTGGTGCAAACCGTTTCCAGATTTTCGACATGCAATACCTGCCCGACAGCGTGCATAAGGTTTACGACAGTCCCGCTCTTTTTAACCGTGGACACGCCCAATGGATAGACGGCAGCAAACTCTACATTGCTTCAGTAACTTCCGGTTCTAATTTTTCGAGTATGAATGTTTACAGCCTGGCAAATCCTGCAAACCCTGTACTTCTTCGCAGGCTTGATCAGGATTACCCGACTGTTAACCACGCCCACGATACGTTTGTGAGGAACGATACTGTTTATACTTCCTGTGGTTATCAGGGGCTGAACATTTACAAATTCACAGCAGCCAATACCTTCAGCCTATTAGGATCATTAACCAATTATCCCTACTCAGGATATAACCACAGCAGCGCATTAACACCCAACGGGCATACCTTAGTATTTATGGATGAGATTCCGGTAGGCATGCCTATTAAAGTGGCCGATGTCACAAACCTTTCCAACATCCAGGTGCTGGCCACTACCAATCAGTTTCCACAAACAACACCCCATAATCCCTTTATGGTGAACAACCAGTATTGCTTTGTAAGCAGCTACCAGGACGGACTCCAGCTTTATGATATTTCAACTCCTTCTGCTCCATTTTTAGCGGGTTACTTTGATACCTATCCTGCCGGTGGTGGCAATAACAATACCTGGGGCTCCGGCTCAAGCTATACCGACAATGGGGTGCTTATCCTTTTTTCCCTAGCAAGAGTATTTTCGCACTCGACGAAAGCAATGGAATCTTCATTTTGAAAACTGATCTTTATAAAAATCAAGCCGTCACGGCGGGCATCGCTCCATCAGTCCTTACAGCCTGTGCAGGTTCTACGGTTCAGTTTGCAAGCACAAGCACCGGCGCAACTAATCAATCCTGGACATACAGCGGCGGGAGCTTAGCAAGTAACACAGGCACCAATCTGGGCCTCTACTTTCCTGCACCAGGCACTTTCAGCATAACGCTGATCGTTTCAAACCCTACATCTTCTTCTTCCATCACACAAACCGTTTTAATTGTAAGTAATAACCTTGCTTCAAATTTTACTACCACAAACTCTGCATGCAGCAACTGCAACACGGGAGCAATTTCAGTAAACGTTAACGGCGGAACGCAACCTTTAACCTACACCTGGCAGCCTACTGGTGGCAATGCTTCTACAGCCTCCTTGCTCGCAACGGGTTGTTACACGCTTACCGTTAACGATGCAAATGGCTGTGCATCTAAAGCTGTTTCCTGTATTTCTTTTTTTACAGGTTTAAGTATGGAAGAAAATTACGGCTTTCGTATCTATCCGAATCCTGCTCAAAGCCTTCTGAATATCGATTGCGACGGAGCTCCCTTCGACTATGCGGTACATGACCAGGCGGGAAAATTACTGATTAGTCAAAAAAACAATCTTAATAAAACAAGTGTTTCGTTAAGTGAATTCCCAAAAGGAATTTACACGATAGAACTCCACACCAAAGAAAAAAAGTTAAGTCAAAAAATAATTATATACTAAGTTATGTTTACTAAAAGTTCAGTCATAGGGGTTATCGGGAGTGGTGCAATGGGCAGTGGAATAGCACAGGTAGCAGCCACCGCAGGTCACCAGGTGTTGGTGTATGATAACAACCACGCCGCTCTGCAAAAAGCAGAAAACAATCTAAAATCCTCTCTTGTAAAATTAACAGAGAAACAAAAAATAACAACCGAGCAACAAAAGAGCATTTTAGCCAATGTGCGTTTTACTTCTAACCTGCAGGACCTTTCTGAATGTGAGCTTATTATTGAGGCCATCGTTGAAAATCTGGACGTAAAAAAATCGGTCTTTAAAGAGCTTGAAAAACTTGTAAAAGATACCTGTGTCCTAGCTTCTAATACTTCTTCCTTGTCCATTACCTCTATAGCTGCAGCCTTTGAGAAACCATCAAGAGTAACAGGCATTCATTTTTTTAATCCACCAACCCTCATGCCGCTCGTGGAAATTATTCCGGGCGTTGCGACGGATTTAAAAATTACGACGGACTGCAAATCACTCGTTGATAGTTGGGGGAAAGTAACTGTAGTGGTAAAAGACACCCCTGGCTTTATCGTGAACCGCGTAGCACGCCCTTTTTACAGCGAAGCCCTGCGCATTTATGAAGAAGGTATTGCCGACATTCCAACCATCGACTGGGCCATGAAAGAAATTGGTGGCTTTAAAATGGGACCCTTTGAGCTTATGGATCTTATTGGTCACGACGTGAATTACATTGTGACAGAAACCGTATGGACACAATTTTATTACGATCCGAAGTTCAAACCGGCACTTTCACAAAAACGTTTACTCGAAGCAGGATTTTTGGGAAGAAAAAGCGGAAAAGGATTTTACAATTATACGGAAGGTGCCATTCAACCTGAGCCCTTAAAGGATAAACAGCTTGGACAACAAATTTTCACCCGCATTCTTATCATGCTCATCAACGAAGCCGCTGATACCCTGTATTTAAAAGTAGCTTCTGCCAGTGATATTGACCTAGCTATGACTAAAGGTGTCAACTACCCCAAAGGTCTTCTTAAATGGGCCGATGAGCTGGGTATTGAAAACGTTGTGAAACAACTTACTGCTCTGAAAGACTTTTATGAAGAAGACCGCTACAGGATCAGTCCTCTGATCAAACAAAATTTCATCCTGAAAAAGACTTTTTACTAAAGCGTTCTGAGGAAACGGCGGAATTGCAAAAAATTTGCCCGTTCACGAAATTTTTCCTATTTTTGAGAGTATCATTTGTTCCTATGAAAAACTCATTCGCTCTTTTTTGTCTGGCTTTTATTTTAATTACTGCTTTCTCCTGCAAGGATAAAAACAGCAAAAGTGCTATAGCACCTGATTATAGCGCTACAGGCAACCCGTACCCTGGCAATCAGACCGTAACAGGCACTACTACTTACACAAGTCCTGCTACCCAAAACACTACTTTCACTGTAGGTGATATTGGCTGGAGCAATCCCAGTTGTGTTTCTACGCAATCCATGGCTCTTAGAGCAACTAAAGGAAATGTAGACGTAATTCTCACTTTTAACACCCAATTGTACGATGGCACCTGGGCCATTGCAAGCAATACCGGTAACGGTTTTTGTACTTTACAGGTTCTAAATGCGCCAGGCCAGCCAGCTGGGGTCCTTTGGGTGGGAAAAGCAGGATCTGTGATTATTTCACAAAGTGCAACTTCATTTAATGCCACTTTAAAAAATGTGATATGTACCCAGAAAGACTTTAATTTCCCGCAGGTAGCTGTGATTGGCTCTTTAAACTGCGGCCAATAAAACTCAAAATAGTTTACTTTTTAAAAGCAGATTAGTTCTGCTTTTTTTATTTTTAAGAGCTTGTATAAACTAAAAAAAATACTGCTTTATTTCACAAAGTGTTATGCGCTCGATCTCAGGGCTATCTCTCTTATGCGAATCGGGATGGCACTGCTGGTTATTACAGATCTGTGTATTCGCGTGGGTGATCTTACTGCTCATTACACCGACGCTGGGATCTGGCCCACGGAGCTCATACACAACTTCGGCTGGAACTTCGGTTACTGGAGCCTGCACAGCCTCGATGGCTCTTATTCTTTAGAAGCGACTCTTTTTACCCTGCATTTCATTTTTGCCATTTTTTTATTGATTGGCTATAAAACGAAGCTGTTTACGCTGCTGGTCTGGTTATTCACTATCTCGCTGCATAACAGAAATCTATTCATCCTTCAGGCTGGCGACGATCTTTTGCGGCTTATTCTTCTATGGGGAATTTTCCTGCCATGGAATGCTTTCTATTCGCTTGATAAAAAGAACAGTAACTCGCGGACGAGACAAAACACTTTTGCCAATGTGGGTTATCTTTTATTATTAGCCTCGGTTTATTTCTTTTCCGCTAATCTTAAATACGGCGCCCAATGGAGCGATGGCAGCGCGGTGTATTACGCACTCAGCCTCGAACAACTGAGGCTACCAATAGGTAGTGTTCTCTACCACTTTCCGGCCCTGTTAAAACTGCTAACCTGGTTTGTACTTTATGGTGAGTACATTATCTTTTTACTGATTTTACTTCCTTCAAAAAAAGGAATGACGCGTCTTGTTGCCTTCATTCTTCTGATCTTATTACATCTGGGCATTGGACTGACGTTATATGTGGGCTTGTTTTTTATGATCGGCATCGTTTCAGGGATTGGACTCCTGCCTTCAAAAACAATGGATCGTCTTGAAAAATCAGTCCGAATCAGGGGAAGAGTGACTTTCATCTACAAGCGTGGTTCTTCCTTTTTAAGGTTAGCAGGTAATTGTATCTGTGTGGTTTTAATCTTCCTGTGCATTCTCGTCAACCTGGCAACCGTTACCTGGTTTCCTATGGAGCTGCGCGATGAACTGGCTTACACTTCCAATGTATTAAGATTGAACCAATATTGGGGTATGTTCTCTCCCGATGTTCTGAAAAAAGACGGCTGGTATGTCTACCATGGGATGGACTCCATTGGCAGGCAATGGGACGTGCGTCGCAATACCGACCACGTAAGCTACAAAAAAAACCAAAGAATTGTAAGTATGTATAAGAACGATCGCTGGCGGAAGCTGGCCGAAAACATGCAGGTGGACTGCTATACTTTTTTGCGTCCTCTTTACTGCAAATACATTCTTCACAACTGGAACAAAAGGCACCCTGGCAAACAACTATTCAGCCTGCGCGTTATTTTTATGGAGAAAGAAAATTTACCTGATTACACAAGCACCGCACCTGTTAAAACCTCACATTGTACTTGTTATGATCATTAACGCACATCAGGTAAAAAATTTTATACGTCATTTTTTTACTGCAAAAAGAAATGGACATGGCATTCATTCCCCTTTCGCCTACGCGCTTTGCGAAGAAGTTTTCTATAATACCAATACATTTTACGACTTCAAGTACCTCGATGACATTCGTGATAATTTGCTTACAAATGAAACTGAATTGGAGATCGAAGACTTTGGAGCCGGCTCAAAAACATTCAAAAATAACACACGCAAAATAAAGGACATTGCAGCGAAAGGCATTAGTACAAAAAAGCAATCTGAAGTACTTTACAAACTGATGAACTTCCTAAAATGCAGCAATGCACTCGAATTGGGCACTTCACTTGGACTCAATACGCTTTACCTCGCCAAAGTGAATAAAGAGAATACACTCATCAGCATAGAAGGCAGCAAAGAACTTTTCACCTTCGCCTCGAACTTGGCAGAAAAAAACAGAGCTCCGAATATTCGTTTCATCCATTCTGTTTTTAAAGATGCACTTCCCCTTGTGCTCGATGAATTAACGACCGTGGATCTTTTATATCTCGACGGAAACCACACCTACGCCGCTACAAAAGATTATTTCACCATGGCTTTGGAAAAAAAAAACAATGCGTCCGTTTTCATTTTTGATGACATTTATTGGAGCAAAGGGATGACCGAAGCCTGGAACGAAATTAAAAAACATCCCTCCGTTACTCTGAGCATCGATACGTTTTATTTTGGAATGGTTTTTTTTAAAGAAGAAATCAAAGAGAAGCTTGATCTGAAGTTTTATCTCTAAAGGTAGTGCAGAATAGTACGTTGTATTAAGCACCTTGCACATTGCCTAGGCGCTTAGGCACAAATTTATAACACTACGTAGTGAAAAACATGCTAATACATAACCCGAATCGGTATAATTCTCTTAACGACGCTATACGTAAAGGCACGGTACAACAAACAATGTGGATGGTACTGCCTGCAAAGAATCTTCTCAAACATTCCTGTTTACCCAGCAATCAATGCCATAAACTCATCTTCACTTATGATCTTTACTCCAACGCTTTGTGCTTTTTTTAATTTTTCGGGCCCCATGTTATCACCAGCTAGTAGATAAGAGGTCTTTCCACTAATAGAACCTGAGTTTTTACCGCCATGAAATTCTATCATCTCCTTCAGCTGATCTCTGCTGTGTGCATTGAATACTCCGCTGATCACAAAGCTCAGTCCTTTCAACTTTTCACTGCCCGCGTGTTTTTGTTCTTCGCTTAATTCAAATATAAGGCCAGCTGCTTTTAACCGCTCAATGATGTTCCTGTTTTTTTCATCTGTAAAAAACTCCGCAATACTTTCTGCAATGATCCCCCCTACTTCATCAATATTTAAAAGTTCTTCTTTATTGGAATTCATTAAAAGATCGAGCGACTTTACTTTTTTTGCAATCTTTTTTGCAGTCGTTTCCCCTACGTGACGAATGCCTATGGAATACAGCACTCGCTCGAAAGGCACTTGTTTGCTTGCTTCCAGACCATCCACTAAATTCTGTGCCGATTTTTCCGCCATACGTTCCAGAGAAAGTAATTGTTCCTTTTTGAGGTCATAGAGGTCCGCAATATTTTTTACAAGTCCTGCTTTGTACAATTGATCAATGGTTTCGGCACCAAGACTGTCAATGTTCATTGCCCGGCGACCAACAAAATGCTCCATCCTTCCTTTTACCTGCGGTGGACATTCAGAGTCGTTCGGACAAAAGTGATTAGCTTCCCCCTCGTGGCGTTCCAACTGTGAGCCGCATTCAGGACAGTGGGTGATGTATTCTGTTTTTTTTGAATCCGCTTTCCTTTTCGAAAGATCGACTCCAATGATTTTGGGAATGATCTCACCCCCTTTTTCAACGAACACCTGATCGCCAAGACGCACGTCCAGCTTTTCAATAATATCTGAATTATGAAGGGAGGCACGCTTAACCATTGTTCCGCCCAGTTGCACCGGTTTTAAATTCGCAACAGGAGTAATGGCTCCTGTTCTTCCCACCTGATAAGTAATATTTTGAAGCTCGGTACTTACCTGCTCTGCTTTAAATTTATAAGCAACGGCCCAACGCGGAGATTTAGCTGTGAATCCCAATTGCAGTTGTTGTTTATAATCGTTTACTTTTATCACAATGCCATCAATATCGAAAGGCAGGTTAAAGCGCTCCTTATCCCAATGTTCGATAAACGTCAATACCTCTTCAATACTGTCAACCAGTTTAGCCTGCCCGCTTACCTTAAATCCCCAGCCTTTTGCTGCCTGAAGACTTTCGTAATGACTTTTAAAAGGAACATCTGTTCCTAATACCGTGTACAAAAAGCAATCCAGTTTTCGCGAAGCAACCACGCTGCTGTCCTGCATCTTCATGGTTCCACTTGCCGCGTTGCGGGGATTTGCCAAAGGCGCTTCTCCTATTTCTTCACGCTCCTTATTAATGGCATTAAAAACAGTTCTTGGTAAATAAATTTCGCCACGAATCTCGAACAGAGCAGGATAATTATCTCCTTTTAATTTGAGAGGAACTGATTTAATAGTTTTTACATTCGTCGTTACATTGTCGCCCTGCACACCATCACCGCGGGTTACTGCCTGAAATAATTCTCCGTCTTTATAAGTGATCCCGATAGAGAGTCCATCAAATTTTAACTCACATACATAATTTACTTTGTTAGATGAAAACAGATCGTTTGCCTGGTGGCCCAACCCTTCCTGCACTTTCCTGTCAAAATCAATAATATCCTCTTCACTATAACTATTGGAAAGAGAAAGCATAGAATAGGTATGTTTTACAGAAGCAAATGTTTTTGTGATGGTCCCGCCCACTCTTTGGCTCGGTGAGTTAAGCGATAAAAACTCAGGAAATTCTTTTTCAAGTGCAATAAGCTCTTCCAATAATTTATCAAATTCAAAATCACTAACCGTTGGCTGATCAAGAATGTAATAACTGTGGTTATGTGTTTCCAGATCGTGAGAAAGTTTTTTGATTCTTTTTTCAGCAGAAATTTTATCCATAAGGAATTCTAAAATTTTAATAAAGCAATAATTTGTTTTAAGTAGTCTTCGTCGCTTACATCGAAAAAATTTAATTCATCACTGTCTACATCCACCACACCGACTACATTTCCGACAGCATTAAAAAGAGGAACAACGATCTCGCTTTTACTTAATGCACTGCAGGCAATATGCCCTGGAAACTGCTCTACGTCCGCAACGATAAGTGTTTCTTTTTTTTGCCAGGAAGTTCCGCATACTCCTTTCCCTTTCTGGATGCGCGTACAGGCCACTGGACCCTGAAAAGGTCCAAGCACAAGTTCATCTTCTTTCACGAGATAAAATCCAACCCAGAAAAAATCGAAAGTTTGTTTGAGAGCCGCACAAACATTCGCCATGTTGGCAACCAGGTCGCTCTCGTCGCTAATTAAAGCTGTGATCTGCGGTAACAACTCTTTGTATTTTTCTTTTTTTGTGACTGCGGTTATTTTAAGATCTTCGGCCATGCTGTAAATTTAATACCTTTAAGATAGATTTTTATACAAATGAAAAAGTTTAGTTTAGTTTTTTTAGTCATTTTCGGCTTCGCGTTAAATGCCCAGACACTCAAAAATAATAGCAATTCAACTATTGGCTCCATCTCAACAGACGGCACTGTTAAGAATGCGAGCAACTCCACAACAGGGTATATAACGAAAGATGGCACCGTTAAGAACCGCAGCAATTCCACTATGGGTTATATTTCCGGCAGTGGAACCATTAAAAACGCAAGCAACTCCACTATTGGTTATGTTACCAGTGATGGTACTGTGAAAAATGCTTCCAACTCTACCATCGGTTATGTAACAGACGACGGCACTGTTAAAGATGCAAGAAACTCACGCATTGGCTCTGCACAGGGCATGAAAAAAGAATGGGCTGCCGTCAGATTTTTCTTCTTCACTTTAGAACTAGAATGAGAAACTAAAATTCAGAAATTCTAAATAGTGTCTGTCCGAAAACTAGGTGTTTGGATGGAAAAATTCAGTTTCGAGCCGTGTTAAAAAAAATGATTGTGAGGTTTACTGGGGTAAATTAGAGATTATTTTTTTTGACACACGACGAAAATGGAGTTTTCGGCCAAACACTAAATAATGATTTGCAGGCCATCTATGGCCATTTCAATGTTTTCGGGGAGCTCTCTACTCCTGTCTTCATGCAATCCCAGCTGGTGCGAAACATGTGTGAAATAAGCTTTCTTTGGCTTAAGTTCCTTTACCATGTCGATAGCTTCACTAAACGTAAAATGAGAAATGTGCGGCTCCATACGTAGAGCGTTCAAAACCAGCACATCGAGATTTTGCAATTTTGTTTTTTCAGATTCCGCAATAAAATTAGCATCGGTGATGTAGGCAAAATTATTTATCCTGAATCCTTTTACAGGAAGTTTGTAGTGCAGAACATTTATGGGTTCTAAAATGATGTCTCTAATATTGAACACATCAGTGTCGAAGTTATAAAGATCAACTTCAGGAATTCCCGGATATTTGTCATCTGAAAAAATATAAGCGAATTCACGTTTAAGAGCTAACTGCACCCGATCTGTAGCGTAAACCGGCATCCGCATTTTATTGATAAAATTAAATGCTTTTACCTCATCCAAGCCGGCAATGTGATCTTTATGCTCATGCGTAAATACAACCGCATCAAGACGTTTTACCTTTTCACGTAGCAATTGTTGCCTAAAATCGGGGCCCGAATCGATGACAATCCTCGTTTTAGCCGTCTCCACCAAAATAGACGAACGCAATCTTTTGTTACGGGCATCTGCACTCGTACAAACCTCACACCCGCAAGCTATCATAGGCACCCCCTGTGAAGTGCCCGTTCCTAAAAAAGTGATCTTAATTGACACGCATTAAATAGTTGAAAGTTAATCTTCTGTTACCGCTACATCCACATCCAGATCTTCATGATTGCGCAAATGAACCGGCGCACCGCCCACTACAAGAAATGGCGAGAGAATGGAATAGTCATAACCGTATCCGTATAAATAATAATCTCCCTTATAAACTTTAAAAGAATAATTTCCACTGGCATCGGCCCTCACTTTCGCATCGTAAAGCGCAGTATCGCTGCCCGGAAATTCTTTTGCCCTGAATTTTATAAATACCATAGCATTGGCAATGGCCTTGGAATGGTGAGCTACTTTGCCTTTGATTGTTGATTTTCCTCCAAGTTCATTTTTTTTGCAGGATAAAAAGAAAACCGAAATAAAAAGAATGCTGAGAAGAATTGCCTTTGTGTTCATAGTGCAGAGTTTTAATAATTGGGATCGGCAAACCGCTGATCAATAATTAAGCTATAGTCAGTGAGTGTTTTTAAAAACGAAACAAGGTCTTTTTTATCCTGAGCACTTAAAGGCAATGGATCTTTAAGCAAAGGATCAAGATTGGTTGTGTTTTTTTTTGCATTCGTGTAATGATCGAGACACTCCTCCAAACTTCCAAGGGTTCCATCATGCATGTAGGGAAAAGTCAGCTCAACGTTCCTGAGACTTGGTGTTTTAAATTTATACCTGTCAGCCGGATCGCTCGTAATGTGTTCCCTGCCTGCATCTTTGTATTTTGGATTCATAGCAAGTCCATTATTTCTGAATTCAAAGTCTGTGAACAAGGGTTCTTCGTGACAAGAATTACAGTTTGCCTGAAACAAGGTATAGCCTCTGAGTTCCGCTTCCGACATGTCGCCTTTTTTTTCTTTACGCTTGTAGTGATCAAATTTACTGTTGTACGAATAAAGAAGTCCCATAAACTGCGCTATTGATTTCATCATGCGCTCACTCGTTACTTTATTATCGCCGTATGCTTTTAGAAAAAGCGTATCGTACTTTTTTGTAGCCTGTAACTTCACTATCACCGAACCAAGATCTTCTGCCATTTCAAGCGTATTGGTAAGTGGACCCAAAGGCTGGCTCTCTATGTGCAGTGCCGAGCCATCGTGCATAAAAGAAGGATACCAGGCCAGGTTGGATAGTCCTGGTGAGTTTCTTGTCCCCTGACGTTCTATACCATCAAGCACAACACCATGACTTACATCGTGACCCGGATTGGAAAAAGCACCGCTATTAAGGTGACAAGAACCACAGGAAATGGTGTTATCCTTGCTTAGAAGTGTTTCATAAAACAGGTAACGGCCCAGTATAAAACAGTTTTCAGTAATCGGATTTTTCTCGAAGGTATATTTAGGCTGCGGCCATCCGGCGGGCACCGTTTGTGTAAGATTGTTTACCGGTAAGGGCGCTTTGATCTTAGGGATCTGAGGGTCTACTTTGCAGGAAATAAGCAGACACAAAATAAAAAAACAAAATATGCTATTCTTTACCATCAATTTTTAAGGCTTCCGAATGTGATCATATCCGCATAATTATCGGCCACAGTTTTAGTGTCTTTAGTACCCGGAGTAAGTATATTTGAGTTGGTAACAAAACTAAGTGGTGTTGGGTTTTTAAAAAGCTCGCTCACGTTCACCGTTAAATTAACTTTTGGCTGCGTGCTTTTGCTAATGATTATTTGTTCCGTTACAAAATTGAAAACAAATTCGCGCTGTGTTTTATAAGTGCCGCCAAAACCTCCAATATGGTAAGCAAAGTCTCCACTTGGTGATGCTGTTGCAGTTCCTTCCGCCTTTAAAAAGATATACCCCTGATTCCAGCTCCAAAACATGTCTGCAGCGTACACAAAATCAAGTCCACCGGTATGCGCGCCTGAGCGGTTGCTCGCACTATCAATGCCGAGCATAATTTTCATTGCTTTATAATTACCTTCAGGAATTCCTTTCAAAGTCATGGTTCTGCTGGTATCATCTGATTGTTTGATGATTTGGTAAGCGTTAACACTTACAGGTGTATTGTCGTTTTTAATAAGAACAACATTGGAAATATAATAGTTGAATTTCTTTAAGGTGTAAGCCTCTCCAATCGCGTTAGTGTACGTTGTATTTAACACCAGAGGATTAGCATCTACCCTGTTATTAAATTCCATTTTCATGCTGCCAGTAGAAACCTGTGGATTTGTAACAGGCGGTTCCGTAACCACAGGATCTGTTGTTTTCTTGTCTTTTTCACAGGAAAATATCCCTATAGTTAGTGGCAAAACAAGTGCCAGAATTTTAAAAGTAGTTTTCATAGTAGATAATGATAAAGGTACTTAAAAAAGCAGCTTCCTACAAGATGTCAATTGTGAATGTTTGTTTAAGGCACTATTCTTTTAAAGATTTATATGTTTTTTCGTTTAGACTTGAAAATCAACACTTTAAGACCATATAATAACAAGCCGTATTTTTTAAAAATTTCTATCTTTGCGCCCTAACTAATTTAAACAAAGCATGACGTATTTGGATTTTGAGCAACCCATCCAGGATTTAGAAGCCGAATTGATCAAACTGAAAGACGTTGCTGCCAAAAGCAAAGTCGATCTCACAGACAAGATCAAGGAGTTGGAGACACACATGGATGAAAAAACTAAAGAGATCTACTCCAATTTAACTGCCTGGCAACGTGTTCAAGTGAGCCGCCACCCTGAAAGACCTTATACCCTTGCTTATATTAATTCTGTTACTGACAAAACTTTTATAGAGTTGCATGGCGACAGAACAGTGGGCGACGACAAGGCAATGGTAGGTGGATTTGGAGAGATAGACGGGCAAACCGTCATGTTTATTGGTCAGCAAAAAGGAATTAATACCAAGATGCGCCAGATCAGGCGTTTCGGAATGGCGAATCCTGAAGGTTATCGCAAGGCATTGCGTCTGATGAAAATGGCAGAGAAATTCAACAAGCCCATTGTAACGTTTATCGACACACCGGGTGCTTATCCCGGATTAGAAGCAGAAGAACGCGGACAAGGGGAAGCTATCGCCAGAAATCTTCTTGAAATGGTGCAATTAAAAGTTCCTGTAATTTGTATTATCATTGGCGAAGGTGCCAGCGGAGGCGCATTAGGCATTGGTATTGGCGATAAAGTATTGATGCTGGAAAATACCTGGTATTCTGTAATCTCACCAGAGTCTTGCTCGTCTATTTTATGGAGAAGCTGGAACTTTAAAGAGATAGCCGCGGAAGCATTAAAATTAACTTCGCACGACATGAGTAAAAACGGATTGATTGATGGCATAATTCCTGAGCCTTTGGGAGGCGCCCACCGCAATCACGAAGCCATCTTTGCCACCGTAAAGGAAGAGATTAAAAAACACCTTGCTGCATTAAGTAAACTAAAACCAGAACTAAGGATTGAACAGCGGATTGAAAAATTCTCATCGATGGGCGTGGTGCACGACCTGGAAGACGAAAACGCTTAATCCGAAAAATTGTAATTGCAAATTCAAAAATATCATCCTGCTTTTGCGGGAATAAAAAGTAAAAAAACATGGCAGACACAGGCGATATTAACGTAGGATCGATCATCCGTTTTAACGGAGAACTGGTGCAGATTACCGATTACCAACACCGTACTCCGGGAAATTTACGCGCGTTTTACCAGGCGAAGATGCGTAACTTAAAAAATGGCAAACAAACAGAAAACCGTTTCAGAAGCGGCGAAGGTGTTGAAATTGTACGTGTGGAATTCCGTATGATGCAGTTCATTTACACCGAAGGAGAATTTGCTGTAGTGATGGACAATGAAACTTTCGAGCAGGTACACATTCCTTTGTTAATGTTTGGCGATAGCGGACGGTTCTTAAAAGAAGGTATGGAAGTAAAAATAAGTTTTGAAGGCGACGACGCTATTTTAGCAGAAGCTCCAACTTTTGTGGAAGTGCAGATCACTTATGCAGAACCAGGACTAAAAGGAGATACAGCTACCAACACCTTAAAACCAGCTACAATTGACACGGGCACAGAGATCCGTGTTCCTCTTTTTGTGAACGAAGGCGATTGGGTGAAAGTAGATACCCGCACAGGTGAATACGTGGAGCGTGTGAAGAAATAAATTTTAGAAAATGAAAGCGCTGGTCACGATAAATATCGGCTCCGGCGCTTTTTGTTAGTTGCTATTTCACAATACGAGATCATTTCTAGAGTTCCACTAAATGAAATAAAAAGGAGAAACAATCTTTGCATTACATTTCTTTTCAGCCGCCTAATTTTTTTATTTTCGTCACGAAAGATAACTAAAAAATCACAACTAACTAACCCTAAGCACTATACTGTTTAAAAAATTAGTTGTTCAATCTCAAAAAAGGGTGATAATCCCCCACTGACACTAAAATAAAAAGTTGTAGATTTCCAAAAAAAAGTCCCCATTATTCACCCGAAAACTCAATCATGAAAAAACTAATCATTTCAAAGTGTGTCATTCAATTTTTCTTTTTTGTAATAAGTGTATTTATAAATGGAAAAGTAAGTTCTCAGTGTATGGGAGTAAAAATTTCTTCTGGGCAAGCGCTGCTTTAACAGCGGGATGTGACACAAGTTTTACCGGCAGTTGTGATGGGACATTCACCATGACTGTTAATTTTTGCACTGCTTTCGCTTTTCAGTCAACACCCTCTCTGAGCATAAAAACCCGGAGCATAAATGTGCTTGTATTCAAAAATGTTTGTAGTGGCACTTATCAATTAGACATTCTTGGTGGTGAACTTTGTGGTCAAAAACATGTGAACTTTACAATGCCTGTAAACACTAAAGTTCCTACAGAATTATTCGATAAAAAAGAGAACATTAATTTATTTTAATGCCTCAGAAAAACTAGTCACAACTATTGAGGGATCTAAAACGATCTCAATCTCTGACTTACATGGAAGAAACGTTCTGAATTTGAGAACTGATCAGAAAGAAATTGACTTAATTAATTTGCCAGCGAATATTTATATGGTCTCTATATATAATGGAGTTGATGCTTTAGTTTATCGCGCTAAACTTATAAAAACTAGTTAAAACAAAAAGCAGGAGAATAATTCCCCTGCTTTTACTTTCGTTATGCTAAATTAAAAAGAAGAAATAAAGTCTATTAAATCTTCCCTCCATAGTCATCAAATTAGCATCAGGGTAATCTCGCATTTATCCTTAAACTTATTGCTTAATTACTCAGCTACGTCTCGGCTAGTGCGATGGCGGACGGCGATTTGGTGTGAACCCGAATTTTTCTAAGATACGGGTTATACATTTAGGCATTCCTGCAAAAAATTCAGGTTGAGGGCAAAAGTCCAGTGGACTTTTGAGTCAGGGCTACCAATGGCTTCGCCTTGACTTTTTGTACGTTTTGCGTCAATGCAAAAGAAAGTGGAGGAAGCATGGAGATCGAGTGGAGGACTGTCGTTGAGTATGGAAGCTGCTCAGATTGACACATTTTGACAGCCATCGGGATTTCCTTCCACTTAGTGTTTCACCTTATCTTTAAATATCTTTTCAAACTTTTCTACTTTTGGCTGGATCACGTATTTGCAATAGCTTTCGTTTCCATTTTGGTTGTAATAATTCTGATGGTAATCTTCGGCAGGATAATAATTTGTAAAAGGAACTATTTCCGTCACGATAGGATTTGGATAAACCTTCGCGGCGTTTAATTCGTTTTTATATTTTTCTGCTATTTCTTTTTGCTCAAGGGTGTGGTAAAAAACGGCAGAACGGTATTGGGTTCCATGGTCATTTCCCTGGCTGTTTAAAGTTGTGGGATCATGTGTTTTCCAGAACACTTCCAGCAACTCATCAAAGCTCACCTTACTTTTATCGTACACGATCTCTGCAACTTCTGCATGACCGGTAGAACCGTTGCACACCTCACGGTAAGATGGATTCTTTACAAAGCCTCCACTATAACCACTTTTTACGCTAATAACACCATTCAGACGCTGAAAAACGGCTTCCACGCACCAGAAGCAGCCTGCTCCAAATGTGGCCGTGTCAATGCCCGGGTTACTTTCGTGTTTAGGTACTGTTGCTGTTGCTTTTTCTTCTGTTTTCATACTGAGTTCCTTGTTTAAAGTGGTTGTTTTACTTTGCCCGCAAGCGCTGAGAAAAAAAATAGCTGAAACAAACGTAACAGCTACTTTAATGATTTTATTTGCTTTCATATTATCATTTACGATTTTGCTCGGTGTTTGGTTCTGTTCCAGGCTCTACTATTTCAAAGATTCTGTTCTCTTTTTTCTTTTTTGGCTTTTTTGGCTTCCCACCTTTTTCACGACCTACCATATCGTAGAATTTTTTGATTTTATCGTTCTTGGTAATTTTCACGGTACCATCCAAATCCCACTCCACAGAGACAAAATTAACCGTCACCGTTTGGTTATCTTCGTTGGTTGCAGATGATTCTACTTCCAGCAAACGTACTTCCGTATCGGTAGAATCGGTAAAAATAGAGTCTTTGTTAATCCTGTAACGCATCCATTTGTAGCCATATTTATCAAACAAAAAATCACTGAACATTTTACCGTCTTTAAACACAAATTTATCAGTAATCGCTTTTTTACCAGGAATACCATCCTTTACTTCATCCAGCATCACGTTAAAAGTTCTTTTATGTAAAGAATCTTTATCATCTTTGAATGCTGCAAGGGTTATAAAGAGAACGGTAAAAAAAACCACTGCACGCAAAGACATCTTTTTTAAATTACTCATAACAATTTTTATAGAGATTTTATACGTAAAAATAGGAATTTATTATTTACTTAACCGTTAAATAAAATTAACAAAGCATGCAACCCCTCGCCGAACGCACACGTCCTAAAACGCTTGATCAGTACATTGGTCAGCAACACATCATTGGCCCCGGCAGTGCCTTACGTGGCGCTATAAAACAGAACCTGCTGCCATCGCTTATATTGTGGGGTCCGCCGGGTGTTGGTAAAACTTCGCTTGCATTAATCATAGCTACAGAATTAAAACGTCCCTTCTATATGCTCAGCGCAATTAACAGCGGTGTAAAAGATGTGCGGGAAGTGATTGAAAAAGCAAGTGACACTAATTTATTTAATCAAAGTAAACCCGTGTTGTTCATTGATGAGATTCACCGTTTTAGTAAATCGCAACAAGACTCATTATTGGGCGCCGTAGAAAAAGGAACAGTGACCTTGATTGGTGCTACCACAGAAAATCCTTCCTTTGAAGTGATTCCCGCCTTATTATCGCGCAGCCAAGTTTACGTTTTAAAATCATTGGAAGAAAATGAGTTGGTGCAACTTCTTCAAAATGCGATTCGTGATGACGAATATCTTTCTACAAAAAAAATAGACTTAAAAGAGCACGAAGCCCTTATTCGCGTGAGTGGTGGCGACGCTCGTAAATTATTGAATGCGTTGGAGATCACGGTCAATACAAAACCAGAGGGCGACATTGTGATCACAAACGAACTCGTTTTAAATACCATACAACAGAACCTTGCTATGTATGATAAAAACGGCGAGCAGCATTACGACATCATCTCTGCATTTATTAAATCCATTCGTGGTAGCGATCCCAACGCTGCATTATATTATCTGGCGCGCATGCTAAAAGGTGGCGAAGATCCTTCGTTTATTGCACGACGTTTGTTAATCCTTGCCAGCGAAGACATTGGCAATGCCAATCCGAATGCCTTATTGCTCGCCAACAATTGTTTCAGTGCAGTAAAAGTAATTGGGATGCCCGAAGGCAGAATTATTCTGGGACAGTGTGTAAGCTACCTGGCTTGCAGTGCAAAAAGTAACGCGAGTTATATGGGTATTAACGAGGCTATGGCGGCAGTGGAACAAACGGGTGATTTACCTGTCCCTTTACATTTAAGAAACGCACCAACCAAGCTCATGAAAAATCTTAATTATGGAAAAGATTATCAATACGCACATTCTTTCGAAAACAATTTTATTGAGCAGGAATTTCTGCCAGAACAATTAGTCGGTAAAAAATTTTACGAGCCCGGTAATAATTCGCGTGAAGCAGAACAAAGAACCTATCTCAAAAATTTGTGGAAAGAAAAATACGGCTACTGAGACTATTCTTAAATAAAAAAGCGTTTAGCCAAAAGACTAAACGCTGTATAAAATTCTGTTGAAGCACCAAAATCTGGCGGCTATGCGACTACCACTCGTCAGGCTTCACTTCAGTGGGCTCTACTGCCATACCAGCTTTTAGATCCACCACCACTTTTGATGCGCCTTTTAATGCCTCACCTCGTAATTTTCTCCAAACAATATCATTCATAGCCATACTGCCACATTCTGCAACCGGACTATCAACGCTACCACCGTTAACATTACCGCTTTTACTTACATGCTTTATTTCTGAAACAGTATATCTGTATTTACTATCCTTGCACTCGACTACCACCTTCATTGTAATTTTACCCGTATAATCTACCTGAGGATTCAGTTCTTTAGGTTTAACCGGAAAGCTGGCGATACACTCTACTTTGCTTCCGGTTGTTGTTGGAGGTGTTTTTCTGTATTTCACGCTCTCCGCCTTCATCCAGAACTCGGCGCGCTTGGCAAGATCACTGGCAGGTAAAGAATCTGTGACGATTACCTCAGTTAACTTCGTCTCCGCTTGTTTCTTCGCAAATTCATCCTCCACCTTCGTTTCGGTCGGCTTTTTAGTTTCAGGAGCCTGTGCAAAAGAAATAGCAGACGCAAAAATTAATGTCAGACTAAAAACGTTTAATTTGAATTTCCTTGTCATGTTTTCTTAATAATTATACAGCAATGATTTAGGCTACGAAAATAATGTTTTTTTTAATAAATCCGTGGAAATTGCTCAGGATTAGTTTCATGCATTAAATCATAGATCACATCAAAAACGTCATCTGCATTTGGCTTGCTAAAATAATCACCGTCGCTGCCATAAGCTGGTCTGTGTTCTTTTGAAGCAATGGTAAGGGGCGCAGAGTCCAGATACTTATATCCACCCTGCTCTTCCACAATTTTTTGCAAAATATAAGCACTTGCACCACCTGGCACATCTTCATCAAAAACTACAAGGCGATTAGTTTTTTTAACAGACTCAACCAAAGATTTATGAATATCAAAAGGGATCAAAGTTTGCAAATCGATCAGTTCAACCGACACTCCATGTTTCTCCAGATGCTTGATAGCGTCCTGGGCAACTCTCACAGAGCTGCCATAGGTTACCAAAGTAACATCTTTTCCTTCTGCCAGAACTTCAGGAATTCCCAGAGCAATTTTATAACTTCCAAAATTGGAAGGTTGTTTTTCCTTTAAACGGTATGCATTTAATGGCTCAATAACCAGCGCAGGTTCATCTGCTTCGAGTAATGTATTGTAAAATCCTGAGGCAACGGTCATGTTCCGCGGCACACACACGTTAATTCCACGGCAGGCATGCACAATCATTCCCATGGGCGAGCCACTATGCCACACGCCTTCTAAACGGTGGCCGCGCGTGCGGATAATTACCGGGGCTTTTTGTCTCCCTTTCGTACGCCAGTGCACGGTAGCTAAATCATCGCTCATTAACTGCAAGGCATATAATAAATAATCGAGGTATTGTATTTCAGCAATCGGCCTTAATCCTCTCATGGAAAGCCCTATGGCCTGCCCCATAATCGTAGCTTCACGAATACCGGTATCGAATACCCGGTGTTCGCCGTATTTTAGCTGTAAACCTTCTAATCCCTGATTCACACCACCGATCTTTCCAGAGTCTTCACCAAAGATCATTACATTCGGATATTTCGTTAAGATCGCGTCAAAATTCTCACGTAAAATCTCTCTGCCATCCATAAATTTTTCTTCCGCATAATTTACAGGACTTGGAGAAATATTCTGAATTTTTTGTGCAGATTGCGAATACAAATGTGAACTGTAACGGTCGTTATTCTGAATGCGCGCCGTTTCCAGCCAGTTGATGAGTTGCGATCTTGCTGAGGAAGCATTCTCAGAACTTGCGCGCAGAACACTTTTTACTGCGGCGTGTATATCTCTTCTGTTTGGTTCTTTAATGGATTGAAGTTCTTTTTTTACAGCAAGAATGCCTTCTCCACCCATTTCGTCAAATAGAGCAGCTACTTGCTTTATTTCAGCTTTGATAGGATCCAGGAAATTGCTCCAGGCTGCACTCTTGGCAACTTTCACCGCTTCTTTTGCATCTTCTTCTATCTTCACCAATTCTTCTTCGTTAGCTAAAGCATTGGTCAAAATCCATTGACGCATTTGTTTAATACAATCAAATTCAGTTTCCCATTCAAGACGTTCTTTCGATTTATAACGCTCGTGAGAACCACTGGTACTGTGTCCCTGCGGCTGGGTTACTTCTTCCACGTGTACTAAAACAGGCACATGTTCTTCCCGGCAAACCTTAATGGCTTTTTCGTAAGTCTCACATAAATGCGCGTAGTCCCAGCCTTTGGTTTTAAAGATCTCGTAGCCTTTGCCGCCATTTTCTCTTTGAAATCCTTTTAAAATTTCGCTAATACTTTCTTTTGTAGTCTGGTATTTTTTTGGAACAGAGATTCCGTGTCCATCATCCCAAACACTCATTAGCATAGGCACTTGTAAAACACCGGCTGCGTTAATGGTTTCCCAGAAAAGTCCTTCACTGGTAGAGGCATCACCAATAGTACCGAAGGCAACTTCATTTCCCTTGTTGCTGAAATTGGTAAATGGTTCGCCTTGTAATTCCTTATTAATTCTGTAAAAATGGGAGGCATAAGCCAATCCCAAAAGACGCGGCATTTGCCCGCCGGTAGGTGAAATATCGCTGCTGGAGTTCTTTTGATTGATCAATGCTTTAAAAGTGCCATCTTCATTAAGACTATGTGTCCCAAAGTGTCCGCCCATCTGGCGTCCGGCACTCATAGGTTCGTGTGAAATATCTGTATGGCCATATAATCCGGCAAACCATTGTTGCATGCTAAGTGCTCCGATGGCAAACATAAAAGTTTGATCGCGGTAATAGCCGCTTCTAAAATCACCATTCTTAAACACCTTGCTCATCGCGGCCTGCGCCAATTCCTTCCCGTCGCCAAAGATTCCGAATTTTGCTTTTCCGGTTAAAACCTCTTTTCGTCCCAATAAACTGGCCTGGCGGCTTTCGTTCACCAGCTTAAAGTCGCTTAGTACTATTTCCTTAAATTCTTCGAAGCTTAAATTACTCGTTTTAGCAGTGCTGTCTTGTTTTCCCATAATAGATGCTTATTATACAAATATAACAGATTGAGTGGAATGGGAAAAATATTTTAGAGGTCCGGGATGATTTTAAAATTATTTAAAAAAAGGCGTTAAAATCGTGTAAAAAAAACGCTTAACCTTGCTTGTATTTTCACTATCTTTAATGTTCACCTGAGTAAAATTTTAAAGACACTTAACTAATAAACAGACATGCGCAAATTAATTTCCTCGCTGGCCATTCTTGTCGGCTTTAATCTGGCGGCTCAAAACTACTGCCACACTACTGAAAAACAAAACGAATGGTTCTCTCAACATCCCGAATTAAGGGCAATGTTTGAAAAATCCCAACAACAAGCCTCTGATCTTGATAAAGAGCAATTTAAAACCGGCTATAAAATGGCCGGGAAAAGTGCCGCAGCTGGAAATTACACCATTCCTGTGGTTTTCCACATTCTTCACACCGGTGGCGGAGAAAACATTTCAGATGCGCAGGTTATGGATGCTGTAAACATTTTAACGCGCGATTTTAATGCAGACAATGCTGATACTTCTAATGTAGTGATTCAATTTAAGCAACTCATCGGCAACCCGAAAGTTGACTTCATGTTGGCTACAAGAGATCCTAATGGTAATTGTACGAATGGGATCATCCGGCATTTTGATACGAATACCGACTGGTCTGGATCCTTATCAAACTACGCCTACACCTGGCCCCCACAACGCTATCTGAATGTATACGTGGTAAGAACAATTGGTGGAGGCGCTGCGGGTTATACCTATTTACCAGGCACAAGTGTACCAGCCGCTATGGACGCCATTGTAATTTTGAGTGGGTATGTAGGCAGCATTGGCTCAGGAAACCTGGGAACTTCAAGAGCATTTACACATGAAGTGGGACACTGGCTTAACCTGCCACATGTTTGGGGGGGTACAAATCAACCTGGAGTTGCGTGTGGCGACGATGGGGTAAGTGATACGCCAATTACCAAAGGTTATTCCAGCTGTAACCTGAGTAACTCAAACATCTGCAATGCAGGTATTGTTGAAAATGTTCAAAATTATATGGACTATGCCTATTGCCAAAGAATGTACACCATCGGGCAGGCGGCCAGAATTACCAACTGTATTAACAGTAGTGTGAATGGAAGAAATAATTTATCAGCTCCTGCTAACCTAATTTTCACCGGAATTACCAATCCTGGTGTGGGTTGTATACCCGGACTTGATATTTTGGTAGTACCTTCTCTTACTATCTGTTCTGGAAAAACGCTAACGGCAACCAGCTTTACATTTAACGCAATACCTAGCAATTACAACTGGAGCGCTGACAATGGTGCCACAGTAATTAGTCCGACCGCCTCGAACACTGCGGTACTTTTTAATAATCCGGGTGTTACCAATATCAGCTGCACGGTTTCGACTGCAAGCGGTAATACCTCTAAAAGCACAAGTGTTCTTGTAACCAATGGTGTTACACAAATTACTTCTTACAATTCAGAAAGCTTTGAAGGATCGTCTGTAGCTCCACCTGCTTTATGGAAACTTATCAGTCCTACCAGTCCAAGTGAAAAATGGGAAGTTGCCACCAGTAATGCATCTGATGGCTCAATAAGCCTGTATGCTCCGGGAGAAGTTCTAAATCCAAATTCAATCGTTATCCTCGAAAGTCCTTCTTATGATTTTAAAAATAATCCTGGTGTAGCGTTTAGCTTTAAATACGCTTATGCAATGACGTCTTCTACTAATAAAGACGTATTTAAAGTACAGGCAAGTAAAAATTGTGGTGGTTCGTGGACCGATATCTGGACACCTACTAATTCAAGCTTGGCTCAAAGTACAGGCGGCATTAATACGAATCTTTACTTCCCTGCAAGTGGCGATTGGAAAGTAAGATTAGTTACGGCACAACCGCAGTTTTATCCTTTTCTTGTTGAAGACAATGTACTGATTCGTTTTTACTTTCAGGAAAATGTAGGTGGTACCGATTTTGGTAACAGGTTCTACCTTGATGAAGTTAATTTTTCTGGTCCGGTTGGCATTAACGAACTCACAAAAAGCGTTGGGTTTTTGGTATATCCTAATCCTTCAACTTCAGATTTTAATTTAAGTTTCCATTTATCGGATATATCAAAAATTAAATATCAGGTAACATCTGTATCGGGCGCTGTGCTTATTTCGGAAAGTGAAAAAACCTATGCGGAAGGTGCGCATGAGATTAAGATCACTACTAACGATCGATTAGCGCCGGGCATTTATTTCATTAACCTTGAATTGAACGGCGTTAAGATGAGTAAGAAAATTGCGATTGAATAGCCTTTAGGTTGATCTTCAAAAAAAATCCCGTCCTGAAAATAAGACGGGATTTTTTATGCCTCTAAGCGAAAAATAGATTGGACTCAATTTATATTAAGGATCGGCATATTTCCCACAAAAAAAATCCCATCTCTGAGTTAAGGATGGGATTTTTTACTAGTGCAAGTTTCTATTACATCTGTGCGTCCAGCTTAGCAGCCAATGCAGATTTTGGGACTACACCCACTTGTTTGTCGACCATTTCGCCGTTTTTAAAATATAAAAGTGTAGGAATATTTCGAATGCCGTATTTAGCACTGATTCCTGAGTTAAGATCAACGTTTACCTTTCCTACAACGGCTTTACCATCATATTCTTTAGCGAGTTCTTCTACTACCGGGCCTACCATTCTGCATGGTCCGCACCATTCTGCCCAAAAATCAACTAATACTGGTTTATCACTTTTTAAAACCAGTTCTTCGAAATTTGCGTCTGTGATTTCTAATGCCATAACTTTATTTTTATATGATTATTTAATTATCTACAATTTCTGTTCCAGATCAAATTTAAAGTCTTTCTGTCAGTTTTTTTAAGCCAAATTGAACATAATACGCCATTTAACTAACAATAACATTGTTCCCTTTTTGCTCTTATAAAATCGTCCTAAAACTGGTCTTACATTTTGAACTGCTTAACGCCTCTTTCCTTCACATAAAGGTAGAGTCCAACCCCAATAGTTATAAGTAAAAGAATAGAGCCTACCAGCGCAATGGAATTGCCCATTGCATAAGTTTTTGGTTCAAACTTAAATTCGATCTTATGTTTACCTGCGGGTACATTCATTCCTCTTAATACATAGTTTACCGAAATGTGAGGCTTAAGTTCACCATCCACATAAGCATTCCATCCTTCGGGATAATAAATCTCTGAAAATACAGCGAACTCATCCTGCATACTTTCGCTTTCATAAACCAGATCGTTAGGCTGATATGAAATCAGTTTTACTCTGCCTTCGCCCGGATAAGTATCTTTTAGCTTGTCAACCTTGTTGAATTTCTCAGTCGTAATAGCCTGCGTTTTCGTATTGAGCTTATGCAAGCCGAGGATCTCGTCATCTGCGTCGGCCACCACAAATAAATTTTTGATGAACCAGGCGTTGCCGTTTGCCTGTTTGTTTAAAAGTGGCATTTCTTCGCGACCCTGTCCCCCCGGAAGTATGAGGTAACGAGTGTTAAGCATGTTAATCACGTTTAATTGTGCCAGCAGAGCATTGGTTGCACTGTCACTTTCAAAAGCATTCCCTGCCTTCTGGTAAAAGAAATTTATTTCTCCACCACGTCCATTGTCATTCATCAGGTGAAAATCAATCAGCTCAGCGTATTTTTTAAGTTTCGCCCCATGATAACCTCCAACAGATTTATGGTAGTAGGAGGTAGTCGCATCACTGAAAGGACTAACGCTTAAATTCAACACTCTGTAATCCAATGTAGGATCCATCAATATTTCTTCATCGGCCCTTGTTTTACTTACCAAATTTTCGAGGTTCTGTTGCTTTGTAATAAAGGAGGCTCCGTTCAGGTAACGCATATCCACCGTCCAAAGATCTACAAGTATAAAGAAGCCGAGGAATACTAAAAAGACTTCTCGCTTAATCTTATTTGTATAATAAAGGAATAACAATGCAAACGCGAGTGCAATAAAAATGGCCGAACGGATAGCATCTGATCTGAAAATATCTATCCTTGCTTTTTCTATTTCGGGCATAATCATGGCAACTCCTTCGCGCACTCTGTCTTCAGGCGCTCCTTGCTGAATTGCCTGTCTCACCATCGTTCCTTCTTCGCCCGATGCCTGAAATGTATTTACAAATTCAGGTGCTGCATAGCAGATAAGACAAAAACCAACCATAATGCCCCCTGAAATAGCCACTAGGCTTTTTAGCTTCACATCTTTTTTAATACTGCGGAGATGAATTTTCAGATCCCAATTCTTTATCCTGAACAATTCATCAACAGCCAATATTGCAAGCAGTGGAATAGTTAGCTCCGCAACAATCATAATCATTGCTACTGCCCTGAATTTATTATATCCAGGCACATGATGCATGAAAAAATCGGTAAGTGGCATAAAATTACTTCCCCAGCCTAAAGCAATGGTTAAAAGTGTTACAAAAAACAAAGGCCATTTTATAGAATTTTTTACTATAAACATTCCCAGCAGAGCAAGAAACATTACAATGGCTCCAATGTAAACCGGACCGCTGGTAAAGGGCTGATCACCAAAATAAGGATTGGAATTGCCAACATCTTCTTTCATCCGCGAATCAACCTTATCTAAAGACTTTGGATTAGAACGTCCGATAACACCACTGGCCCCGCCTTTAAAGTCAGGAATTAAAAAAGTAAATGTTTCACCTATCCCGTAACTCCATTGTGTAGCATAATCCGCGTCGAGACCAGTTGTCGTATTTTTCTCATACTGTTCTTTCATTGGATCAGAAACTATTTCAGCACTCCCGGTGCCAGCCTGATCCACTCCTTTGTTCTTTTTAACGCTGGATTTTATGGTGAGCTCGGTTTTACCACGGGTACTGTATCCCCCGTATTCATTGGTAGTTAAGAGATTTCCTGCGTTAGGCAATAAACCTATTAACGAGGTGATTAAAAACAGGCCTAGTGCTTTTATAAAAACCGGCAATGTTTTTTCCTTAATGGACGTAAAGAAATAGCCCGCGATGATAAACCCAATGATCATGTAACCGTAATAAGAGATCTGCACGTGATTGGCATTAAGCTCCATGGCAGTGAAAAAAGCTGTAATTACCACTCCCATCCAGTATCTTCCTCTAAATAAAAGAATCACGCCGCCGATGAGAGCGGGCAAATACCCTAAGGCATTCGCCTTGGAATTGTGACCGGCCTCAATAATGATCAGAAAATAAGAACTCAATCCGTAAGCAATGCCACCCACTAAAGCCAGCCAGGGCATGACATCGAGGCACAACAATAAAATAAAAAAGCCCAGACAGTAAAGAAACAGATAGCCTCCCGGGTGCGGAAGAAATAATTTGCACAGCCTGTCGAAAAAATTCAACCAGTTACCCGGGAACTTCGCGGAAATCTGGTAAGCTGGCATTCCACCAAACATGGAGTTGGTCCACAGGGGCTCTGCCTCATTATTCTGCTTACGAAAATCAGCAATCTCCTTGCTCATCCCTTTGTGACGAGAAATATCATCCTGCCGTAACTCCTTGCCACTTAAAAGAGGCTTAAAATAAATAAGAGTTAATATTACAAAAACCGCAATGGCAACAGCATGCGGAAGGTATTTTTTAAAGTTGAAGTTCATAATTTCTAATTGCACAAATATATTAAAATATTCCCTCAAGGGTTTATTTCAGGCCAAATCTGCACATAAATTATATTTTTCCGTCACGGCGATTTTATTACTTTTGTAGTCCTTAAAAACTATGGAAAACAAAACATATTTCGCGCATCCAACAGCTATTATCGACGAAGGTTGTGATATAGGAGAAGGAACCAAGATCTGGCATTTTTCGCACGTAATGCCCAACTGTAAGCTTGGTAAAAATTGCAATTTAGGCCAGAATGTGGTTATATCACCCGAAGTGATCTTAGGTTCCAATGTGAAGATCCAAAACAATGTTTCTATTTACACAGGAGTTATTTGCGACGACGATGTGTTTTTAGGTCCTTCGATGGTTTTCACCAATGTGATAAATCCAAGAAGTGCTGTTAACCGCAAATCGGAGTATGCGAAAACTCATGTGGGAAAAGGCGCATCTATTGGGGCGAATGCAACGATTGTGTGTGGACATGATATTGGCAAATATGCATTTATTGGTGCCGGCACGGTTGTTACTAAAACAGTTCCCGACTATGCACTGGTGGTAGGAAATCCATCAAGACAAATTGGTTGGATGAGTGAATATGGCCACAGACTTGAGTTTGATAAGAACGGAATGGCAGTTTGTAAAGAAAGTGGTAAGGAATATAAATTAGAAAATAATAAAGTCAGCAGGGGCAACTTTTAATTCCGTTTATAATGCAACTTCAAAAGATTCATACTAAAATACACGTCATCAGGGAACAAAGTGTCATGCTGGATTATGATCTTGCCGCACTCTATGAAGTAGAAACGCGTGTATTGAATCAGGCTCTTAAAAGGAACATCAAACGCTTCCCTGTTGATTTTATGTTTCAGCTTACGGAACAAGAATGGCAAATTATGTCATCACAAATTGTGACGACACCTTCCAGCAAGCGTCCAAAGATCTCTATTCCTTACGCATTTACAGAACAAGGATTAGCAATGCTCAGCGGCATTCTAAATTCCGACAAAGCCATAAATGTAAATATTAGTATTATGCGTGCATTTGTAGTTTTACGACAGTTTGCTCTTACAAGTGAAAACTTAACTTCCCGGTTAAAGGAAATTGAAACCAAACACGACAAACAATTCAAAGACGTGCATGAAGCAATAAATTTTCTACTGCTTAACGAAAAACAACAAGCCGCTCAAAAAAAGAGAAAAAAGATTGGTTACAAAAAATAATATGGAAGAAAAATCTAAAATAAAATTCGCCGTTATTGGCCAGGGCCACATTGGAAAGCGCCATGCCGAAATGGTAAGAAGAAATCCTGCCTGCGAGCTGGTTGCCGTTTGCGACACCCTTCCCAAAGAAAACCTGGGATTAGAATCGCTACAGGAAAAATTTTATACCAGCGTTGCAGATTTGTTGAACGCGCATCCTGAGATAGAAGTCATTAACGTATGTACACCTAACGGTCTGCACGCGGAACACGCCTTAACAGCACTCGAACAAAACAAACATGTGGTTGTGGAAAAGCCTATGGCTCTTAGTAAATCAGACTGCGAGAAAATTATTTACGCAGCTCTTCATCATCACAAAACTGTTTTTTGCGTGATGCAGAATCGTTATTCGCCACCAAGCATGTGGCTAAAAGAAGTAGTCGAGAAAAAAATAATTGGTAACATCTACATGGTGCAATTAAACTGCTATTGGAACCGTGATGAACGCTATTACAAACCAGGCAACTGGAAAGGTACAAAAGACCTGGACGGTGGAACACTCTTCACTCAGTTTAGTCATTGGATAGATATTCTGTACTGGATTTTCGGAGACATCATTAACATTCAGGCAAAATTTGCTGACTTTACTCATCAGAAATCTACTGCCTTTGAAGACAGTGGTTTTGTAAGTTTTGACTTTGTGAATGGCGGAATGGGTTGCATTAACTATTCGACAGCCGTGTGGGATAAAAACCTCGAGTCGTCGCTGACTATTGTTGGAAGCAAAGGAAGCGTAAAAGTTGGTGGACAGTATATGGATCAGATAGAAGTGTGCAACATAAAAGATTACAGCATGCCGAAGTTGGAGGACACTAATCCCGCAAATGATTATGGCGCTTACAAAGGTTCAGCTAACAACCACCACAATGTGATTGAAAACGTTGTAGACACATTGCAGGGAAAAAACAAAATTTCAACCAATGCATTAGAAGGATTAAAAGTGGTGGACATCATTGAAAGGATTTACGCTTTAAGGCCAGCAATCGTAATTAAATAAATCTAAATTTTCTAGTAAAAACAAAAAAGTATGAGTATTTACAACAAGATCATAAAAAAAGAAGCAACAGTTGCCGTGATAGGCCTCGGATATGTAGGCTTACCAATAGCCCTGGCTTTTGCGAAAAAAATTAAGGTGATTGGTTTCGACATTCATGCCGGACGTGTGGACATGATGAAAAAAGGAATTGATCCAAGCAACGAGCTTACCAAAAAAGATTTTGCAAATTCTGATATTACTTTTACCCATCAGCTCGAAGACCTTAAAAAAGCCAACTTCTTTATCGTAGCCGTGCCTACCCCTATTGACGAGCATAACTTGCCTGACCTGAAACCGCTGATCGGCGCGTCAACAACGGTCGGTAAAGTGCTTAAGAAAGGAGATTACGTTGTTTATGAATCTACCGTTTACCCCGGCTGTACTGAAGAAGATTGTATTCCTGTTTTGGAACAACACTCAGGTTTAAAATTTGTAAAAGATTTTAAAGTAGGATATTCTCCTGAGCGTATCAATCCAGGTGATAAAGAACATACCATCACTAAAATTCTAAAAATTGTTGCGGGCTGTGATAAAGAAAGTCTTGAAAATATTGCAAAGACTTACGAGATCATTGTAGAACCGGGAACGCACAGAGCTTCGAGCATAAAGGTTGCAGAAGCTGCCAAGATCATTGAAAACACGCAACGTGACGTGAATATTGCTTTAATGAACGAGCTTTCTATCATCTTTAATAAAATGAACATCAATACTTACGATGTATTAGCGGCAGCCGGAACAAAATGGAATTTCTTGAAATTCTCTCCGGGTCTTGTGGGCGGACATTGTATTGGTGTAGATCCTTATTACTTAACACATAAAGCAGAATCATTAGGATATCATGCCCGCGTGATCAACAGCGGTCGTTATGTAAACGATAGCATGGGGTTTTATGTGGCTAAAACCTGCGTAAAAAAGATCATTGCCGCAGGAAAAAATATTTCCAAATCGAAAGTCCTTATCATGGGTGCCACTTTTAAGGAAGACGTCAGTGATATCCGTAACAGTAAAGTAGCAGACATTGTAAAAGAACTAAAATCCTTTGGTGTAAAAGTGGAGATTGTTGATCCGCATGCAGATAGTAATGAGCTGAAACACGAATATGGCTTCGGGCTCAACAAGCTTGCAAAAGGCTACGATGGTGTAATTGTTGCGGTAAACCACAAAGAATATAAAACATTGGATGAAAAATTCTTCAACACCGTTCTTTCCAAAAAAGGAATTCTGGTAGATGTAAAAGGGATTTACAAAGACAAAATAAAGACTCTGAATTATTGGAGTTTGTAAGGCTTATTCAAATAAAAAAAGGGATGTCACAAATGCTGACATCCCTTTTTTTATTTTCTATACCAGAAGTTTACTGTTTCACAATTTTCTTAGTCGCTATTCCTTTTTCTGTTTCGATCTTTAAGAAGTACATACCGGGTGCCAAATCGTTGGTAAAAATAGCTGACTCACTCCCATTCAAACGCTGCTCGCTTACAAGCATTCCAAGAGCATTCAAAAGTTTTATTTCACTGATCTTTACATCTGATTTCACAGTAACGTTTGTTGCAAAAGGATTGGGGAAAATTTCAAGTCTAAAATCGCTTTTAGCATATTCGCTTAGTGAAGTTATAAGAAAATTAGAAGTGAAGCACGCTTCGTTGTCTTCTACAAACTTGTCTGTTTCTCCGTTTGGAACAGTTGTATAAAAACAAAATTCTGACAAAAAAGAAGAACTGCTCCCTGAATATGCTAATCCTTTCCTGGCGAAGTTAGCTGCCGTGAATGACATTGTATCTCCAGGCATGAGATAAAATCCTGAGAAAATTTCCTGGTAAAAATTAACACCGCAGGCAATTGCGGGTGAATCGAAGCAGTTTAATTTGAAATGTGTGATTGTTGTAGTGCCCTTATTTCTTACTTTGATCCTTGGCTTTAAAAAGGCGTTGCACTGGTTGTATCCTGGGAACGGCAAAACAGAGATATAACAACTTGTGTAACTGGAATCAGGAACTATGGATATCAACTCAAGATCGCTCTGAAAGTTATTGCTTGAAAATTTCTCAATAACATTTAGGGATGCAAAATCATGATTGTAGTTTGCAGACCAAGGATTTTTGGCCGCCAAACCTGTGGATAGGATTGCAACCTGGCGCGCATTTAAACAGATCGCATTCTGACCCAAACTATGTGTTGTGGTGCTGGTTAAGGACGCATTATTAAATAGGGTATGTATCCATAACCAAATAGTTGCAAAAGCCAGGTGTAGTTGATAATGCGTAGATAGTATCCGTCTCATTTACAAAATCGGAGATGAATGAACCTGAATTTGAAGTTCCTGAAATTAATTCCAGTGTTGAAGAGATCTTATACAGATTTCCGTCTTCGCCAAGCGCCAGAATTTTTTGTCCGTCATAATAAGATAGCTTTTTAAAAAGCACCGAGTTATTGTGACTACTCACAACCACGCCACTGGCGGAAAGTTCCAGCAACATGATCGTGTTAGATTGTTTTGCGCTCAACAGAATATTAGTATTTTGTAAAAGCAAAGCAGACGAAATACCTGTGAGGTTCAGATTGGTTTTAGAAATAAACTGTCCGCTCTTGCTATGCTTAAAAAGCAGGCTATCGGTAAACGAAAAATAACTTGAATCTGCATATTGCAAACAAGCTGTGGGTTCATCTCCCACGGAAGCGGAATAGGTACTGGTGAATATGGCAATACCGTTTGTGTCGAGTTTTGTGAGATAACTCACCTGCCCATTAATAACATCACAAAAACTATTTCTTCCTGTAATGATTAACTTATCGTCAAAAGATTTAAAACCATGAAATGCAATACCGTTATACAAAGGTGATTTGAATTTCAAGATACCCGTGCTCGTGTGTTTGTAAACATAACACACGTCAAAAGCACCAACGTCGTGACTTTGCGTGGTGAAATACACATTGCTGTTGATACTCACAAGAAATGGATTCGGTGTTTCGCTAGCCGAATGATACGCCCTGTTAAATGCTGACTGTGCAGAAGCTTCGTCCAGAGTAGTAAATAATGCGAAGAAAATTAAAAGTTTTTTCATTGTAAAATAGGTTTAAAGTTCATAGAGTGAATTTTATTGCTTTTTTAAACGTACTCAACAAAACACCCCTGTATTTTTATAAGTGGTCACCGATTTGAAATACATGGTTCAATTTTTAATAATTTTTTTGACAGCTATTCCTTTTTCTGTTTTAATTTTTAGAAAATAAATTCCGTCCGGCAAGTCTTCATACATTACTTCACACTCCTTTTTATCTACCCTCTGAGCTCTGATTACTACACCTATAGCACCAGTAAGTTCAAGTTCCACTATTTGGTAATCGGACTTTAAGTGAAAGGAAGATTGGAATGGATTTGGGAATAATGTTATTTCTGACGCATCCAATTGCGTCTCTTTTATTCCGGTTAATGTAAACATAACCGAATCGCATTTGGCATCATTCATTATATCGATATCATTGCTAAAATCCGGTGCGGTAGTAAACAGACATAATGCGATTTTTTTTATCGTGCCGGGCTGAGAACCGGGAACCATATTTAAAGAAGTCTGAATGGTGTAACTGCCTGTTTGCACTCTGACAGTGTCGCCTGGAGCGATCGTAATTGCGTAAAGCTTATGAAAAAATTCACCATAACAATAATTAGGGTAGTAATAATTATTAAGGTAAAAGCTCTTAACGGTATCGGTGCCGAAATTTTTAACCGTGGCTTCGAGATCGAAGGTGGGAATGTAATACCCATTTGAATACTTTATCAGCGGATTAATTCCCCCTATGGATATGACCCCAACATCCCGGGTGGATTTGAAACCATTAGAGATGCCAAATTGATACAGGCCGGTAAATGTGACCGGCCCAGCAACCGAACTGGCTCCTGTGGATATGATATTAATTCTGTTTCTATTTGTAATGGAAATCCCTGTAGGCTTCACTCGCTTGTACCCTTGTGGCGAGGAATAAATAACGTTAAGTCCGGAGTTTAAAATCCCATAAAAAGGAAGTTCCGTTACTGAATTGTAGCCTGTTACGAAGACGGAATCATTTCTGCTAATAAAATCGGACACTTTAATACCCGACATTGTTAAGCCGGATGCTGTGTTTATAAAATTAAGTGCAGACGTATAGCTTAGAACCTGTCCCGAATTACTTAAAGCAACTACGTTACCATTAATAAGTTTTTCAAATTTAGAAAGTGAAAAGCTTGCACTTTGCTGATTGATGATCGTAAAATTTATAGGATCATACTCAAAATTAGTAAGTGTATTATTTTGTTTTCCGTTTATGAGTATATTCCCATTAGGTAGGACTTGCAGCGTTGTGATATCTTTTAATCCGGGACTGCTTTCCGATAAATACTGCCCGGTGTTTGAATAGTGCAACAGTAAAGTATCTGTAGATAAATAAAACGTACTATCGGGGTATTCTATAATATCGGAAATATTATCGTGATTCATAACCGATGCAGACGTGATGAAATTTCTGAATAGTACGGTACCATTTGTATCCAGTTTGGCAATAAAATTCTTAGCTCCACCTATATCACATGCCGCAAGACTAGTTCCTACAACCAATATAGACTTATCACTTGTTTTGATCATCTTTTTAAAAAAATCAAAAGAAGAATTGAGATTTTTTTTAAATAAAATCTGACCTGTAGCATTAACACCCACTATCATGAGACTCTTCGAACAGCAGTAGCCTTGAATATCCTCCTGGTAATAGCTTTTTGAATTAATCGAGATAATTCCACTCGTTAGGTCAATGCCGGTATGACTTGCGTAGTTTAAGAGTTGCGAGTTAGCATTATAAAATAAAAATAAGCAAGGGAAAAGTAAAAGTTTTTTCATGTTAGTGGGTTTTACGTTGGTAACCTAAAAATAATTCATTTTTAGGTAATTTGAACGAAATAGCATTTAAGTTTTATAAGTGGTCAGCAATCCATGAACTACAGCATCTGTTTTCAATTGGATTTATATAAAAAAATCCGGAATTTATACTGATCATTTCGCCGCTGGTGTCCACACCCCAATGCTCCGCAACATTTAAATTTTGTGAAATGAGGTCCTTCGCCAGAAGTATTAAGAGGGTAATAAGTAAAAATGTTCTCATGGGTCAGAAATTTGTAATAAATTTACAAAAATTTACGATTTATACAAGTACAAAGATGAAAATTCTAATTACCGGAGGCGCAGGATTTATTGGTTCGCACGTGGTGCGTTTGTTTGTAAACAAATACCCAAACTATACCATTCATAATTTAGATAAACTCACGTATGCCGGTAACCTGGCAAATCTCACTGACATTGAAAATAAACCGAATTACAAATTTGTAAAAGGAGATATCGTAGATGCTGCATTCATTAATGAACTTTTCATGAAGGAGCAATACAATGCCGTAGTTCATTTAGCGGCCGAAAGTCATGTAGACCGCAGTATTACCAACCCGCTGGAGTTTGTGATGACTAACGTGATTGGCACAGTAAATCTTTTAAATGCAGCAAAAGAACTTTACAAAAATGATTCGGCTAAATTCACAAAATTTTATCACGTCAGTACCGATGAAGTTTATGGTGCCTTAGGAGAAACCGGCATGTTCACGGAAGAAACTTCTTACGATCCGCATAGTCCCTACTCTGCGTCAAAAGCCAGCAGCGACCATTTTGTGCGTGCTTATCACGATACTTATGGCTTACCAGTAGTTATCTCTAATTGCAGTAACAACTACGGACCAAACCATTTTCCTGAAAAATTAATTCCCTTGTGCATTCACAATATCAAAAACAATAAACCCCTTCCTATTTATGGAAAAGGTGAAAACGTTCGTGACTGGCTGTTTGTAGAAGATCATGCCACTGCCATTGATTCTGTTTTTAACAACGCAAAATTAGGAAGCACTTATAACATTGGCGGCCATAACGAATGGACCAACATAGATGTAATTCGTTTATTGTGCCGTGTAATGGATAAAAAACTAGGTCGTCCTGAAGGTACGAATGAAAAACTTATCACCTTTGTGAAAGACCGTGCAGGTCACGATCTACGGTATGCAATAGATGCTACTAAATTAAAAGTTGATCTGGGCTGGGTTCCTTCTGTAACTTTTGAGCAGGGACTTGACCGCACGGTAGACTGGTACCTCAACAACAGCGAATGGCTGGACAATGTGACTTCAGGCAATTACACGCATTATTACGAGGAACAGTACGTTAAGCGCTAACTATTACTCATTGCAGGTTAATAATTTCGGATTGATGTTTCACATGAACCGTTGGGCCCAAAATAATTATATCTCATCTTTCAACACCATTTGGTGCGTATTCCTGCTACGTTGCTCAATTAAGATTAGTTTTTTCTCACTCAACTTAGCCACTGTTTCCAGATCGTAATTACGAATGGTCATCAATTGCACACCCGTATTATAGAGCACTTTAAATTGTTGTTGAAGTTCAGCAATCAATGGTTCTATTTTCTGTACGTCATTGTCTGTACACACACTAAAACTGATTGCGGAGTTCTGCATCATGTGAATGTGTACATTGAATTTTGAAAAAAGATTAAAGATGGTGCTCAGATTATCTTCCGCTATAAAACTAAAATCTTTTGGCTGGATCGATAACAGAATCTGATCTTCCTTAAAAATATAACTGGTAGTGGAATTTCCCTTTTCTCCGTCCTTTATTAATGTGCCAGGCTCTTCAGGATTAATAAAGGACCGCACATATAAAGGAATATTTTTATTTTGAAGCGGCTTTATCGTTTTAGGGTGAATTACAGACACTCCAAAATACGTGAGCTCTATTGCGTCGTGGTAAGTAAGTTCAGAGATCTTTTTTGTGTTTTTAAAATATTTTGGATCTGCATTCAGTACACCCGGAACGTCTTTCCAGATGATGACCTGTTGCGCATTGGTAAAATAGGCAAGCAAGGCAGCAGTATAATCACTTCCTTCTCTTCCAAGGGTAGTGGTGAAGTTTTCAGAAGTGCCGCCTATAAACCCTTGCGTCACAACCAACTCATACGTCGCTAAAACAGGCAACAGTTGCGATTTTACCAGGCTTTCGCTCAGCTCATAATCCACTTTTCCCTCGCGGTACGAATTATCCGTCTGAATGATTCCTCTCGCATCGACCCAATTATTTTTAAGTCCGTCTTTATTCAGGTAAGCAGAAACGATCTTTGTAGATAAAATTTCCCCGAGCGATACTATTTGGTCATAGTGATGATTGTAAGAAAAGGATGGTTCTTCCTCCAGAATCCATAAGAGTTCAACAAATACATTTTCAATTTCATTGTAAATGGCGTTATTCTTGTCCGGGAACAGTTGATCTAAAATACCTGTGTGATAGGCTTTAATCTCTTCTAAAATGATTTCAGTGCCCTCTCGTTTTATAACGTAGGCGTTCGCGAGTTCTTCCAACTTGTTCGTCATTTTCCCCATAGCTGAAATAACAACAATAGTAGGCCCTTTAGCGAAGCGCTTTAAAATAGAAGAAACATTTTTAACGGATTCCGCATCTTTTACGGAAGCCCCACCAAACTTAAAAACCTGCATACTTTAATTTTGAGCAAAGGTATAAAAACAAAAAAACCACCCAAATTTGGATGGTTCTAAATATTAAAAATTTAAAAAAATCTGATTAGTTTCCTGGTTCTGCAGAAGGAACCGGTTGAGCGGCAGGAGCCTGTTGTTGCGGCTGTGCTACTGGAGCGGCGATTGCAGACTGTGCCTTTCTTTTTGTTACAGAACCTGCATCTTCAGTTGTAGTATCTATAACTGTTGCCTGAGGGGACATTAAAATGCTTAACAAAATAAGAGCAATAGCTAAACCCCAGGTTGCTTTCTCAATAAATTCAGTACCTTTTTTCACGCCCATAATTTGAGTAGCAGCTCCAAACTGGCTTTGGATTCCGCCTCCTTTAGAGTTCTGAACAAGAATTACAAGGACAAGTAACACACATACTAAAATTGTTATAATCGAGTAAAAAACCATGCTTTTTTATTTTATTTGGTTATGTAATTTTTAAATAAGGCTGCAAAGTAAGCACTTTTTACTGAGTTTTCAAACTTTTTAAGAAGATTAGCGAATGAAAACAGTTAAAACGATGAGAAATAACGCTAAAACAAGGGTTGTTTTTTCAGTAAAGCGGGCCCCCTTACTGGCACCTATCATGTTATTAACCGTTTCGAAATGTCTTTGAATGCCTGAGCCTTTGCTGTTTTGCATCATCACACTTGTAACAAGAAGGATACAGGCCAGTATAATTAAAATAGAAGTGATCTGGTGTTTATATTAAATGTTTACCTAATCTAACGATTTTATTTGAATATGTGGCTTAGCCGTTGTTTTTAAGTTTTTGAATAAGACCATCAAAATAAGCCCGTTTCTGAGGGAACTTAACACTGAGAATCTCGTAGGCCCTGATTGCTTTATTAACGCTTCCCTGCAATGCGTAGATTTTAGCCAGCGTCTCCGTCACCAGATGCTCGTTTTCCAACAAACTTTCCTTTGCTTTCACGTCTGGCGCGTAAAACCTTTGTTCTTCCTTTTGGCGAATTAGTCCAGGACTACTTTCAATAATTTTATCGATAATAGCCTTATTCTTTAATTTCCGCATCACCAGCGGAGCAGCTTCTTTTTGAATAGGTTCAGTTGCAACCTCTTTTTTCGCTTCCTGTTTTGCTTTTTCCTGGTGCACCTGCGCTTCTATCTGCTCGTAAGATTGTCCGTTATTCTTTTTCAGAAAACTAAGCCAATCAGCAAAGCTCTCCGGCTCTTCTTCCTTAACGCTCGGCTTATTATACTCCGGGGTTTTTAAGATCTCTTTTTCTATAAAAGAATTTACTACCTCATTCGCTATTTCTCTTTCCAATACCTGCTCTGCATTCAAAACCGGTTTTAATCCTTCAATCCTTAGGTCCGTTTTTATTTCCTTTATTTCTTCTATAAGCGGCTCCGCAGCAATTTCCGCAGCTTTTAAAATGTCGAGCTCCTGCCGCGAATCCTCTTTGCTTGTGTCTGTTACCTTTTCTGTTACAACCGCAACCGGAGACTCCACTTCCTGTACCTGATTTTCGAGGTCGTGAATTAATTTAAACAAATGGGCTCTGTTGGTAGTTACAATCGCTGTTTTCTTGAGACTTTGCTGGTAGATAGAAGCGTCCCATTTTTTTGATGCCAGACTTAAAAGTACATGTGCAGATTGAAAATACGGAAAGTCCACTACAAGTTTCTGTAGCTTCTTAACGCTGTCTTTATCAAGTAAAGCAGGATTATTAATATATTTTATGAGGTCTGCAGCCTGCATATTACCAATTATTAAAAGCCCGGTTAAACACGTCCTCTGTCAGTTGCCTGTATATCTCCTGAACCAGTTCGGGTTCTCTGGCGGAAATACTTTCGGTGCTCTTGTAATCCGCAAAACGCGTAAAGGTTTGATCAAAGTTTTTTGCCGGCTCAAATTTATTAAAATAAACAACTTTTACCGAAATGGTTAAACGGTTCAAACTCGCCTGATCATTACTTTGAATAGCTACAGGGGAAACCGCATAATCTGCAATGTAGCCTTCAAACTGCAAGTCTCCATCTTTTGCCATCAATGCAAGATTTGTTTGCTGCGAAACCATGTCCCTTAGTTTTTCGGTAAACCGTTGCGAAAGACTAGGTGCTCCCAGACTCGTGTTATTTACAAAAAAACCAACACTAATCGTTTTTGCTTCCACCGGAATACTTGCTCCGCTCAATGATACATGCGGCTTGCAAGATATAAGTGTTCCTAAAAGAACAAAAAAAATAATTTTAAAAAATCCAGATACCAAAATTTTTCCTTTATGAGATGAAAACTATAAACTAATGACTAAAACTACCGACTATAACCCCTCAACTATAAACTATTGACTATAAACCATCAACTATAAACTATCTTCTACTCCTCAATCGCATACTCATTAATCTTACGATAAAGTGTTCTTTCACTGATTCCCAATTCTTTTGCCGCATTTTTACGTTTGCCTTTGTGCTTGCGTAAAGCTTTTTTAATCATATCAATCTCCTTGTCCTGCAGCGATAACGTCTCTTCTACTTCTATAACCTGCGGCACTTGGTTGTTAGAAATTCCTACGGGCGTATGTATTGTTAACGCGGTGTTCGAAGTGTGATGATCATTTTGTTCGTAGCCACGATTCAATATCTGCACAGATTCACTTGCTTTTCCGCCATTGCCAGACACAAGGTCAAACACAATTTTTTTAAGTTCATTAATCTCGGCGCGATTATCACGCAATACCTTAAAAATAATTTCCCTGTCATTTTCTAAATTTGAAAAATTAGTTTCGTTCTTATTAAGAACGCTTGGAACATTATTGGAATTGTATTGGGGAAGGTACTTTAACAAAGTTTCGGCATTCACCTCTTTTGTTTTTTCAATAATGGAAATTTGCTCGGCTATATTTTTTAGCTGACGAATATTTCCGGGCCAGTAATAATTTACCAATACCTGTTCGGCATCAGCTGTGAGTCTTAACACTGGCATACTGTACTTTGCCGCGAAATCACTCGCAAATTTTCTGAACAACAAATGAATGTCTTCTTTGCGCTCACGCAGCGGTGGCAAATAAACGGGAACTGTATTCAAACGGTAATAAAGATCGGCCCGGAATTTTTCTTTTTCCAAAGCCTGGTAAAAATTAATGTTGGTTGCAGCAACTACGCGTACATCTGTTTTGTGCACTTTACTACTTCCAACCTTAATGTATTCACCGCTTTCGAGCACACGCAACAAACGCGCTTGAGTTGCAAGCGGCAACTCCCCTACTTCATCTAAAAAAATAGTGCCGCCATTGGCTACTTCGAAATAACCTTTACGTGCCTCTGTAGCTCCTGTAAATGCTCCTTTCTCGTGACCGAACAATTCACTGTCAATGGTTCCTTCTGGAATTGCACCACAGTTTACTGCAATATAAGGTCCGTGTTTTCGCGCACTATTCTGGTGAATGATCTGCGGAAAAACTTCTTTACCGGTACCACTCTCTCCGTTTATAACAACGTTAAGATCGGTTGGTGCTACCTGGCGGGCTATGTCAACGGCCCGCTCCAGAAAGACGTTATTCCCTATGATTCCGAATTTTTGTTTGAGTTCTTGCGTGTTCATTGTAATTTTATTTCTACCGAAAACTTGAAAGTTTAATTTCTATTTGCGATCTCTTTAAACTCTTCGAGTTTTAAAAAATTAATTATTGGAAAATCTAACTATTTTAGTATGTTAAAGTGTTTATGGTTGGTGGTTAAATAATCACAATTAGCAGCTAGGTAACAATCGACAAATTTATTGTCATCTGCATTAGCTTTAATTAAGTCATATTTGTAGTAAATATTCGTTTGATTAACATTATCAAGTTCTAATAATAATTTTATTACTGATTTTGATGTTTCTTCGCTTAAATGTTTTCCAAGCACTTCTTCATATTCAGATAATATTTCAGTGGTAATACATACTTCAATCCGTTTTCCGATCATTAATTTAAACAGCCAATGGTGTTTCGAATAACTAGAAACCAAAAGAACATTCGTATCAATGACTACTCTTAACCTACTGCTCATCTGAATTTAATAAGCCATCCATTTTCTCATCTGATAATTTCTTTTTATTCCATACCTGATCTGCCAAAGCAATAGATTTTTTTGCATAAAAATCGATCAGTATGTTTTTAAGATCCATCAGCTCTTGGTCTGAAATATCTTTTGAAAACAATTTCAATAACTCAACTTGCACATTTGACAAAGGTTTAGAAGACAGTATCATTTTTTCTATTTTTAAAATTAACTCTCCACTGCTTCTCCAATCAACGTGCTGGTAGTACAGCTTGTAACAAGTACATTCACGTAATCTCCCTTTTTATAATCTCCTTTCGGAAAAACCACAACGGTGTTCTGAGGATTTCTTCCCATCAACATTTGATCTGACTTTTTAGAAAATCCTTCAACTAAAACCTCGTGTACTTTTCCAAGAGCTAATTGTGTTTTAATTCCACTATTTTTTCTTTGTAATTCAACGATCTCAGCGAGACGACGGCTCTTCACTTCTTCAGGCACGTCATCCGGATACTTTCGCTCTGCAAGGGTTTTAGGACGTTCACTGTAGGAGAACATATAAGCATAATCAAACTGAAGCTCTTCCATCAGGCTAATCGTTTCTTTATGTTCTTCCTGCGTCTCTGAACAAAATCCGGTAATGATATCTGTACTAGTGCCGCAACCTGGAATGATCCTATTGATTGCAGCCATTCTATCCAAATACCATTCGCGCGTATAACCACGGTTCATCATGTTTAAAATTCTACTGCTTCCGCTTTGAACAGGCAAGTGAATATAGTTGCAAATGTTGTGATACTTCGCAATAATTTCCAGCACATCATCGGTCATGTCTTTTGGATGAGAAGTCGAATAACGTACACGTAATTTTGGATCTACTAAAGCCACCCGTTCCAACAACTGCGCAAAACTCACAGAATTGGCCTTTTGTTCTTCGGTAAGTGTTTCTTTTTTTAATCCTCCACCTGTATATAAATAACTGTCAACGTTCTGACCTAAGAGAGTCACTTCTTTATACCCTCTGTCAAATAAATCCTGTGCTTCGGCCACAATACTTTCGGGGTCTCTGCTCCGCTCACGGCCTCGCGTAAAAGGCACTACACAAAAGCTGCACATGTTATCGCAACCGCGCATAATACTTATATATGCATTCACTCCATTCGTACCGAGTCTTACCGGAGTAAGATCAGCGTAAGTTTCCTCCTTACTTAATATAACGTTAATGGCTTTATGACCATCCTCTGCTTCTTCAATTAATCCCGGCAAATCCCTGTAAGCATCCGGTCCTACAACAATGTCCACGAGTTTTTCCTGCTCCAAAAACTGTGACTTTAAGCGTTCGGCCATACAACCCAGCACTCCAACCAATAACTTAGGATTTAACTTTTTTGCTTTCTTAAAATCGTTTAAACGGTTACGCACACGGAGTTCTGCGTTTTCGCGAATAGCACAGGTGTTTAAAAATATAACATCCGCCTCCTCAAATTTGTTTGTTGTGCTGTACCCTTTATCCATTAAAATGGAAGCCACAATTTCACTGTCCGCAAAATTCATTTGGCACCCATAACTTTCCAAAAACATCTTTTTTCCAGATGGATTTTTAGGCTCTACCATAAAAGGTGTTCCCTGGAGCTTTTCATCTATAACTTTTGATTCAGAATTCATTTTTCGTGGGGCAAACATACTAAATATATGACAAATTGACATATATTTAACGTTTTTAAGCGTTTTTTCTTGTAAATTGTTATTTAAAAAAAGGAATTGCTTGCGTTTTAACTGAATTATTTTTTTTCTTTGCCAATTTTAAAATAGACTTTTTTGGTCTAACCCAAAAAATGATACATATATATAAGGTATGAGCAAAAATTTAGTGATTGTTGAGTCCCCTGCGAAAGCGAAAACCATTGAAGGCTTTTTAGGGAAAGATTATACGGTAAGATCCAGTTTTGGGCACGTACGCGACCTTGTTAAAAAGGGTTTTGGTATAGATCTCGAGAAGAATTTCACCCCTACATATGAGGTTCAACCCGATAAAGAACGGGTAATTGCCGAATTGAAGAAATTAAGTAAAAATGCTGATATGGTCTGGCTCGCATCCGATGAGGACCGTGAGGGAGAAGCAATCAGCTGGCATTTATTTGAGACATTAGGTCTTGAAAAAAGTAAGACAAAACGGATTGTTTTTCATGAAATTACAAAGCCGGCCATTCAAAAAGCCATTGCGAATCCCCGTGAAATAGATATTAATTTAGTAAACGCGCAGCAGGCTCGTCGTATTTTAGACCGCCTTGTTGGTTTTGAATTATCACCTATTTTATGGAAAAAAATTCGTCCGAGTTTGTCCGCAGGCCGCGTGCAATCGGTAGCAGTGCGTTTGATTGTAGAACGCGAACGCGAGGTGAAAAGTTTTAATTCGGTTTCCGCTTTTAAAGTTTCCGCACTTTTTAGTGTTGGAGGGAAAGGCGTTTTGAAAGCTGAGTTAGACAACCGCTTTAAAACAGAACCCGAAGCGAATGCTTTCCTTGAAAAATGCAAGGGTGCAATTTATGCCATCAATAGCATTGAAACAAAACCTGCGAAACGTACACCAAGCGCGCCATTCACGACCTCAACATTACAACAGGAAGCATCCCGTAAATTAGGATTCAGCGTATCGCAAACCATGGTGGTTGCGCAACGTTTGTACGAAGCAGGTAAAATCACCTACATGCGTACCGATTCGGTAAACCTTTCGGAAACCGCGATGTCGCAAGCAAAGGAGGCGATCACAAACAATTACGGAGCTAATTATCACAGTCCGCGTCAATATAAAACAAAGAGTAAAGGTGCACAGGAAGCTCACGAGGCGATTCGTCCAACTTATATTTCAACGTCTGAAATTGCTGGCGAACGTAATGAACAACGTTTATACGATTTAATCTGGAAACGTACGATTGCCAGCCAGATGGCAGATGCAGAACTTGAAAAAACCACTGTAAAAGTGGGTATCAGCACTACTCCTGAACAATTCATTGCGCAAGGAGAAGTTTTGAAATTCGACGGTTTTTTAAAAGTCTACATGGAAAGTAAGGACGATGATGAAACAGAAGATGAAGAAAACTCATCTATCCTTCCTCCCATGAATCAAGGTGATAAATTGCAATTGAGAGAAATTACAGCTACAGAAAGATTCACACATCACCCTGCCCGTTACACGGAAGCCAGTTTGGTGAAGAAGCTCGAAGAACTTGGTATCGGACGTCCGAGTACGTATGCGCCAACCATTAGCACTGTGCAAAAACGTAACTACGTTGAGAAAACAGACCGTGAAGGAACGTTACGTAATTACACGATGCTGACCTTTGAAGGCACAAAAATTACCAAGGAAACAAAAACCGAAAACACTGGAGCTGAAAAAAATAAATTATTTCCAACCGATATTGGAGCCGTAGTAACTGATTTTTTAATTCAGTATTTCCCAAACATTCTAGATTTTAATTTCACGGCGCGCGTTGAAGAGGAGTTTGACGAGATCGCTGAAGGTAAGATCAAATGGACCGACATGCTGGAAGAATTCTACAGACCTTTTCACAAGACAGTAGAAAACACCAGTGAAAACAGTGAACGCGCTAGTGGCGAACGTGCTTTAGGAAAAGATCCTAAAAGCGGCAAGCCGATCATCGTTAGGATCGGAAGATTTGGTCCACTCGCACAAATTGGTGAAACGAATGAAGAGACCGGTGAAAAAGCAACTTTCGCCAGTTTAAGAAAAGAGCAAAGTATTGAAAATATTACGTTAGAAGAGGCTCTAGATCTTTTTAAACTTCCAATGAATCTTGGACCGTATAAAGAAAAAGAAGTGATCATCGGCGTTGGCCGGTTTGGTCCCTATGTAAAATGGGGCGAAGCTTACATTTCTATTCCACGATCAGAAGATCCTCTGAAAGTAGATATGGACCGTGCAGTAGCATTGATCACCGAAAAAGAATTAGCCGATGCACCCATAGCACACTCACATGGAAAGCCTATTACCAAAGGAAAAGGCCGTTTTGGTCCGTTTATTAAACACGGTGACTTATTTATTAATGTACCCCGTGCTTATAATTTTGATAATTTATCGCAATCGGATATTGATGAACTGGTAGGTAAAAAACTGGATAAAGAAGCGAACCGTTTTATTCAACAATGGCCTGAAGAAAAGATAGCTTTAGAAAATGGCCGTTGGGGACCATTTGTGCGTTTCGGAAAAAATATGCTGAAGCTCGTCAAGGAAGAAGGCGGAAAATATACACCGGAAGAAGTGGGTTCTTTAACATTGGAAGAGGTAAAGAAAATGATCGAGATTCAATTGCCCGGAGCCTTTGATAAAAAAGGGAAGAAAGGCGCAGCGAAGAAAACAACAGCAGGGGCCGCTAAAAAAGCACCAGCCAAAAAGGGCGCAGTAGTCAAAAAAACAGCAGCAAAAAAAACGACTGTGAAAAAAGCAGCAAGTAAAAAAGCGGCGCCAAAAAAAGTAAGCAAGAAAAAATAAACAATCACTCTTTAAAAATAAAACCCATTCTAAACGGATGGGTTTTCTCTTTTAGAGCATTCAGTCACCAGGATATTTTTGTGTGCTTTTTAAATTTTACAGGGATTCAATGCTCCAATCCGCAATACTTACCATTTCATCCGCAGGACTATTAGGGTGTTCCCCCGACCTGTTAATAGACAGCACGGTAACAGGTAAATTAAAAAAAATACTGTCTGAGAATTAACTAAAAGTTGAAAACTCTCGCTTATCGGTTTATAACCTTTCCCCGTTTAACATTATACAATTGTATTTTTAAGAGGTTAAATTTTAAAGCTTGGCGTCATGACTATTCAAAAAACTACCATTCAGTTTCGTAATAAAAATTATGAAGTGATTCTTGAAGATGGAATTGTCTCCTACATTGATCCGCAAAAACCGGAGTTTAGAAGAACTACAAATCAGGCCCCCGGACAAAAAATAACAACCCTCGACGGAGCCAAACGGGAAGCCCTGCAAATGATTGAAAAAAGGCTGGTTCCCAATATGAGGTTTTCAGATTAATTTGTTCCTCTTCTATTTTCCATTTTAAGAAAATTCGGAATTTTTATTTCACACCCCTGCGAAAGCTGCACGAAGATGCTTCCGATGCGATTGGCTGCGTCGGTCCGTTAAATTACTCGGGGGTTACCGCACGCAAACCTAAATTTCGCTGCGCGATTCTTAGTTAATTTTATACACTTACGAAAGCAAGCTTTCGATACGACTGGATTAAAATAAAAAAAACCCCGCTTCGCGGGGTCAATTTAGTTTTTCTCGGGTAAGTAATGGGACTCGAACCCACGACCCTCGGTACCACAAACCGATGCTCTAACCAAACTGAGCTATACCTACCATTTTAGGATGGCAAATTTACAGTTTTTTTCTATTATAAAAGTAATTTTTAAAAAATTATCGAATCAAAGTCACATTTCCTTTTTTAAATGTTTCGGCTCCGTTTAAACATTTCACTTTTAGGTACCAGCCAAATACACCCACATCCGCAGGTCTGCCTTTGTATCTTCCGTCCCAGCCTTTTGTGAGGTCATTGGTTTCAAATACTTTTTCTCCCCAACGGTTATACACGGCAAGGTAAACCTCACCCAGCTTTAATCCTTTAACGCGGAATACATCATTTTCGCCGTCGTCATTTGGGGTAAAGGTGTTCGGTATAAATACATCACTTTCTATACAGCCTTCTGTGTACGCATCTACATGTACTGTAAAATCTGAAGTACAAGCCCCCCGGTTTGCTATTACAGTGTACGTAGTAGGGCGGTCAGGAGTAGCTGTTACTGTATACCCGGTGCCCGGTTTTGTGCTGCCCACAGGAAACCAACTCACAAAAGCGCCCAGGTCTCCCCTGTAAATTAAAGTGCTGTTATCTCCTGTAGTAATAAGAACAGGATTTGCAAATGCGCTGGCAGGAGTGTTCGATAAAACATCTACGGTAACATCAGCCACAAGCAAAAAATTACAAGGCTGGCTATTCACAACTACTGTTGTGGTAATATATACGGAGTAATCTGTACTTGCCGGCGGTGTTGCTATCGGATCAGAACTGAGCGGAAAGTCCAGATTTTGAGGTGGGATCCATTGATAAGAAATGCCACCGGTAGCACGGAGCTGTGTGCTGTTACCTTTGCAAATTGCAGTAGAAGTGCTTACCGAAACAGGTGGAGGCGTTGGAATGACAATAACCGAATCTTCCACATCTTTACAGCCATAGATATTCGTGGTTTGCAAACTTACAGTGAAAGTGCCTCCCGTTTTATAAAAATTATACGCGTTTTGTAGGGTGCTTGTTTTTAATGGAGCTAAAACCCAATTCCATTTGATAATATCATCGGCTGATTGATCAGAGAAACGCACATCACCACCACAAGGATTTGCAGAAAAACTAAACGCAGTTGTAGGACTTGGTAAAACAAGAATTTGTGTTGTGAGTGTTTTCCCGCAGTTGTAACCCTGCGTATTATTCACTATTTGAACTGTGTAAATTGTTGATGAAAGAGGACTTGCAAGAGGCGACGCCGCAAAAGGGTTACTCAGGCTCCCTACAGGACTCCAAGTGTAGTTATTTCCTCCGAAAGCTGTAATGTTAGTGCTAAGCCCGTAACACAAGCTGGAACTGTTGACTGCACCCGGTGCAAAATTAAAAATAGTAATGGTCTGCGTTTTAATTTCCTTACAGCCCCCGGCGTCTGTAACCGTTAATTTTACAGTGTAAGTGCCGTTACCCGGGTAGGTGTAAGTTACCGAACTAAGATTGCTAATAGCGCTTGCATCTCCGAAATCCCACGCATAAGGACTCGGACTGAGATTGCCAGTAGTAGTTTGAGTAGCAAGAATGGTATTTGTGCACTGCCCTCCCGTCAGCGTAAAGTCAACGGTAGGCTTAGGTAAAACCGTGATATAAGTTTTTGTTCTATCTGTTTTATTGCAGGTCAGGTTATCCTCAACCGTCAGCATGATGGTGTAAGTACCGGGGGTTGTATAAGTAACCACAGGGTTAGAGTTGGAGGAACTGGTATTACCATTTCCAAGGTCCCAGGTAAAGGTGGCGGTAGAACCCGCTGGTGGTGTGGCGTTGGTAAGGGTAACGGTAAGCGGCGAACAGCCGGATAAAGTGTTTGTATTGATGGTGGCTATTGCAAGTTGTAATTGGAAATCTAGTTTGATCACCCCATTGTTACAATTAGCTGATTGATTGGGATTACCTGGTGTTCCGGGCCAAGCGCCCGGCGTTACCGGAAAATCATCGTTCCCACCACACCCTGCGCAAACCGATTGATAAATCCTCCCACCCGGATCAAAGCGGGAAGTTCCACCATCCACATGTTCCTGGCTTTGCCCACCTCCAAAATAAGAACCGTATTTAAGATGGGCGGCGTTGGAATCTAAGCCCATAAAATAAAAATCAAAGCCATCGGTTGTACTCTGTGTAGGAATTAACAAGGGCATATTTGCCAAAGGAGCCGATCCTCCCAAAACACCGCCTCCCCAACCCGATATGTATATATTATTGCATTTATCAACAGAAAAAGCACTGGGCGAAATGTCTGTATTGTTAGTATAATTACCAAACACGGTGGACATGTTTAATGTACTGAGTATGGGATTAAATCTTGAAATAAACTGGTGCGTACCTGGCACATTAAAAACTGTAGTGGCATTTGAGGCGGCCAACACTGGAATATTTCCGAAAGACTGGCCATAGATATATACATTATCATATTTGTCTGCCTGAATAAAAAAAGACTGATCGTACTGAGTGGTGCCAAAATAAGTTCCGTTTATTACAGCTGTGCCGGCAGCACTAGCACGGATCACATACCCATCTGCTGCCCCGCCCTGGTAGGTTGGCTGGTAGCCGCCGGTAGCGTAAGGGAAATTTGTGCTGGTGGTACCGCCTGTTACATATACTTCAAAATTATTTTTCACCAGTAATCCATAACCAGCATCCATGCCAAGCCCTCCGATAAAAGACGCATTAATTAATGTAGAAAGATTCGGATCAAATTTTGCCAGAATGCCATCCTGTACCCCACCTAAAGAATTATCGAAACCATTCACAGCTGGAAAATTAGAAGAACGGGTAGAACTGGTAAGGTAAATATTTCCCAACACATCCACCTGAATTTCACCCCGGCATTGGTCGCCATAATTATGTTGTAAATTAATGTAGTCGGGTTCGGCTACTATGATAAAGCCCGTTGCAGGAGGCGTAGCCGGCACCTGGTAGGAGTTCGAGGAGGTATTGCTGTAATTGAGTCCATCGTTTCCGCTTCCGCCAATAAAAGTAGATGCCAGTAAATTTGTACCTGCTGAGTTTAATTTTGACACATAAATATCGGTTCCATTTACAAAGCGTTGGCCATTAGATACGAACATTAAAAACGAACCTCCATTAAACGATGGATCGTAACTGTTGGAGAGCATTGGAAAATTACTGCTGCTTGTAACTCCATAAATACACAGATTACCCGAACCATCCACAATCATACTATGAATGGTTTCAGTAAAACTTCCTCCTAAGTAGGTTGAGAACAAAAGACTATTACCCGATGCGTTGTATTTGGTTATTACCACATCTGAATTTCCATAATAAGCCGGTCCGAAAAACGAAAAGCCATATGCGCCTGTAGTAACGGGATAACCATTGTCGAAGATCGTACCACCTGAATATAAATTACCTTGGTTATCATACGTTGCCGTCATGCCAAAATTATCGGCCGTAGAACCCGATTGGGCTGCGAATACCAGAACAGGATCTATTACCAGCTCCGCGGTTCTATCGTAGCCTTGAGGAAAATCAAAACTGAGCGCTTTACCTTTCAAAACATAAACACAGGGCACTTCTTTTACTATGCCACTAATTATTTGATAGGCGTATGGCTTTTGCTCGATCACATCATTTATCGAAAGCGATATAATTAAAACACCGTCTTTAAGCTTCATCTTATCCACTCCGTCGTAACGCAGTTTTATAACAGAAGGCTCTGCATTTGCCTGCACCCTGAAATTATATTTTAAACCGTTAACCCCGGTGATCATTTCATAATTGATACCCGGGTAAAGATCTCTTAAAAAAACCTGGTGATAGTTTTTTACTCCACTCCTCCATTTTTGTTTATCACTTCCCAAATAAAAATTTTCATAGTCATTACCTTCTTGGGCCTTGTCAACTAAGGCAGTTGGGTTACACTTGTCAAAACTGATTTTATAAGCGTGACCTTTAATTGTTAGGTCGCTTTCTTTGTTTTTTAACGCCCCGCCATGATGAAGCGCCCGATACCTTTTTTTGTCGTAAAAATTAAACGTAAGACCCGTTTTTTCAAGGTATAATACTCCTCCATCCAATTGTGCCCTAAACAGTATCTGTGGATCCCATTGGCCGAGGTTTTCGGTTAATCTGAGTTCAGGGCTAACGTGGGGACTAATAACGTGCGGATTAATATCACTTTGCGCATTGAAAAGGCAAAAACATCCTAAAAAGAAAAGTATTAGCAGCGGTTTGTTGGACATTAATCAAATATACATGAATTGTGTCTATTTTGCAAGATGCCTAATAGCTTTATCACGATTATTCTACTGCATACTGCGGTTAATTTAGTACTTTTGCGTCCTTATGTCAAATGTAGTTGCAATAGTAGGAAGGCCCAATGTGGGTAAGTCGACGCTTTTTAACCGTTTAACTGAAACCCGTCAGGCAATTGTTGACGAGGTTGCTGGTGTAACCCGCGATCGCCATTACGGCAAAGCAGAATGGCAGGGTGTGGAGTTCAGTGTGATTGATACCGGTGGCTATATTAAAGGCAGTGAAGATATTTTTGAAGGGGAGATCCGCAAACAAGTCCAGATTGCTATCGAAGAAAGTACTGCGTTGATTTTTGTTGTGGATGTAGTAGAGGGAGTTTCCCAGTACGATACCGAAGTTGCCAAGATCATTCGTAAAAGTAAAAAGCAGTGTATCATTGTTGCTAATAAAGTAGATAGTCACGAAAAAGCCGCCTACTCAGCCGATTTTTATCAATTTGGGTTGGGTGACGTTTATCCCATCTCCGCCATTAGTGGGAGTGGTACCGGTGACATGTTGGATGCGCTAGTGGAATTACTTCCAAAGGAAGAAAAAGGCTTAGAGGAAATTGAGATTCCACGTATTGCTATTGTTGGCAGACCAAACGTAGGTAAGTCTTCCCTCACCAATGCCTTATTGGGCGAAGAAAGAAATATTGTTACTGCCGTGGCAGGAACAACGAGAGATACCATCAACACCCGTTATACAAAATTCGGTCACGATTTCTGGCTTATAGATACAGCAGGAATTCGCCGAAAAGCCAAAGTTCACGAAGACCTTGAATTTTACAGTGTGATGCGCAGCATAAATGCCATTGAAAGAAGTGATGTGTGTTTACTGATGATTGATGCTGAACAAGGGGTTGAAGCCCAAGATTTGAGCATTTTAAGTCTTATTGAAAAAAATCGCAAAGGCGTTGCCATCATTGTAAATAAATGGGACCTCGTTGAAAAAGATACCAAGACGGCGAAGGCATACGAAGAAAAGATCCGCGAAAGAATTCAACCTTTTAAAGACATTCCTATCCTTTTTGTTTCTGTACTCGACAAGCAGCGTATTATGAAGACCGTGGAAGTAGCCATGATGGTTTACGAAAATAAAAAACGCCACATCCCTACCCGCGAGTTAAATGATTTTTTACTACCCTTGATAGAAAGCACGCCACCACAAGCGGTGAAAGGCAAGTATGTAAAAGTAAAATACATTACACAGCTAAAAACCGAAGCGCTTTTTATGTTCTATTGCAATTTACCACAGTATATTACCGAAGCTTACAAACGTTTTCTTGAAAACAAGATTCGTGATAAGTATGACTTTAGTGGTGTTCCCATTGTGGTGAGTATGCGGAAGAAAACCTAAAATTTATTGTTTTTTTCCATTATCGAGCCAGCAGCTGATTAGCTTTTTCTGATCGCTAGTTAATGGTGTTTGGGATGCAGGAGGCATTGGAGAAGACGTTGGATCTATTGCCCGTGCCTTGATCCTTCCAGCATCTGCCCTATCTTTTACCTGATCGTAAGTGCTCAACAACGGTCTCGAGTTAGTGCCATCATGGCAGCCAGAAATCGCACAATTAAGATCTACAATAGGCTTAATGTGTTTTGTGTAAGTAATCGTATCACAAAGCGCAACTGTAGGAGTTTCCTGAGGGATCTTGCCCTCGTCTTTTGAGCAGCTGCTAGTGAAAAGACCTGTAACTACAGTTAAGGTGAAGAGCGAAATAATTGTATTTTTTTTCATAGTTTAAAGCCTGATCTCATTTTATTAATCTTAAATCACTGTTGAGATTTTCAAATTTAATGAAATTTCAAATACAAGCTATTAAAATCTGTTACTCTAAATCCGTGTTAAAAGTTTTTCTAAAATCCTGCCAGTATAGGAAAATAACATGTATTTTAGTTTCGCTAAACCTGTACTCTATGAATCGCTTTTCCTTCTTAATTCTTGGCCTTTTTATCTACTCTTTTGTTTTGGGACAAAAAGACAAAAAAGGCAATGTATTCTCAAACGCTGGTGATGCGGCAAAAATATTCTCTGCCAAGCAAAAAGTGTATGCCGGTGAATATGTGAGCGCACTCAACGCTTTCAGGGAGGTGGAAAAAGACAATCAGAACAATGCCGCGATAAAATACTACATCGGTTTGTGTTATTATAACCTAAACCAGGTGGCAAATGCAAAACAGAGTCTGCAAAAAGCGTTGGAAATAAATGTGGATGTAAAGCCCGAGACGCATTTAGTTATGGGAAAAGTTTACCAGGCAGAAGAGAACTTTGATATGGCGATTCAGGAATACAAATTATTTAAAGCTTCTCCCGTTGAGAACAAAGAATCGCAGGAAGATGGCGAGACTTATTTAAGTCAATGCGAAAATGCGAAACTTTTAATCGCCAGTCCTGTGCCGGTTGTTATCACAAATCTTGGTGCAGAAATAAACAGCAAGTACGATGATAAAAACCCATGCATCACTGCGGACGGGAACAGAATTGTTTTCACAACACGTCGCCCTGAAACAACAAACGATGTTATGGATGTGGAAGGCGATGGAAAGTATTTCGAGAATGTCTATACCGCTGTACTCGATTCCTCAACTCGCAGTTTTACAAAGGCTGGTAATGTGAGTTCAGCTATTAATACAAAAGCGCACGATGCCTGTACCAGTATTTCACCCGATGGAAAACAGATTTTTATCTATTACAACGATCTTAAAGATAAACAAAAACGCGGCGGAAGTGTTTATGTTAGTAAAACCGCTAATGGAAAATGGAAAACTCCTGAAACCTTAGGAAAACCAATCAACTCTTCCTATTGGGAAGGTGGAGCGTGTGTTTCTTCCGATGGCAAACGTTATTTTTTCAGCAGCGAACGTCCGGGTGGATTTGGCAGCAGCGACATTTGGATGGTTGAAAAAGTGAATAAAAAAGAATGGGGCGACGCTGTTAATCTTGGCGGACAAATAAATACCGCTTACGACGAAGCGGGAATGTTTCTTGCTCCGGATGGAAAAACACTTTTTTTCTGTAGCAATGGTCCTAAAAGTATGGGCGGTTACGATGTTTTTAAAACCGTGTATGAAAAAGGAAAATGGTCAACCCCTGTAAACGTGGGCTACCCTATTAATAGTTGTGGCAAAGAAGGCCAGTTGACGATTAGCGCCGATGCCCGCTACGCATACGTTTCTAGCGACCGTAAAGGGGGTTTTGGAGAAAACGACTTATATAAAATCGATTTGAAGGATTATGCGATTCTTGAAGCGGACTGGAAAAAGAAAGTAAGCAACGGCTTAAGTATTTTAAAAGGAACTATTCGTGAAGGCTATGAGGGATATGGCATGCAGGATGTAGAAGTGATTGTGAAAGACGATCAGAATAACCAGATTGCCGCCACTAACACAAATGAAAATGGGGAGTATTTTTTCACCATGCTCGGCGGCAAATATTCGTTGTTGATTAAGAAAAAAGGTTTCGTCGATATCTCTGAGAACATTGAACTCGGAACAAGCGAAAAAGAAACGGTGATCCTTGAAAAAGGCTACCTGCTTAAGAAACCTTAAAGCAGAAATTGCGATAGTCTTAAAGATCGCAGCGGAAGAATGCGAGTTCGTTAATTAATATTAAACCGTTGAAAAACTCCTTATTTTAGGACAATAGAAAAGCCTAAAACTGAGTTAAATAATTTTATCTTTGTATTAATGGAAATTGTAAAGGGTTCAGGTTTTATTCCAGGAGAATTACTATCACAAATAAATTCACCTGCCGATCTAAAAAAATTAAAAGAAGACCAGTTAGAACAGCTTAGCGCAGAACTACGGCAGTATATTATAGATCTGGTCTCTGTAAAAGGCGGTCATTTTGGAGCATCTCTCGGTGTAGTTGAACTTACCGTTGCCCTTCATTATATTTTCAATACACCATACGATCAGCTGGTTTGGGACGTAGGTCATCAGGCATACGGACATAAAATTCTTACCGGTAGAAGGGATATTTTCCACACGAACCGCGTTTACAAGGGTATCAGCGGCTTTCCGAAAAGAAGCGAAAGTGAGTACGATACTTTTGGCGTAGGACACTCCTCTACTTCTATTAGTGCTGCTTTAGGAATGGCTGTTGCCAGTAAATACAAAGATCTAAAAGACAAACAACACATAGCTGTAATTGGCGACGGTGCTATGACAGCGGGACTTGCCTTTGAAGGCCTAAACCATGCTGGCGTCGAAAATGCTAATCTGCTGGTTGTTCTGAATGACAATTGCATGAGCATCGATCCTAACGTAGGCGCGCTCAAAGAATATTTAACCGATATTACGACTTCTCATACTTACAATAAAGCAAAAGACAAGATTTGGGAGCTCTTAGGCAAGATCAGCAAATTTGGTCCTAATGCCCAGGAGATTGCGAGCAAGGTTGAAAATGCGGTAAAAACAAGTCTTTTAAAACAAAGTAACTTATTTGAATCTTTAAAATTTCGCTATTTCGGTCCGGTTGACGGGCACGATGTAGTAAGACTTACCAAAGTACTTGCAGACCTTAAGGATATTCCGGGACCAAAATTATTACACATCCTTACTAAAAAAGGAAAAGGATATAAATTTAGTGAAGAAGGAAATGAAACGGTATGGCACTCTCCGGGACTCTTTAACAAAGACACGGGTGAGATCATAAAAGTGATTCCAAAAACACCGCAACCTCCAAAATACCAGGATGTGTTCGGGCATACCATTGTGGAGCTCGCAGAAAAAAACTTAGCAATTGTTGGTATCACGCCAGCGATGCCGTCTGGATGTTCGCTGAACATAATGATGAAAGCCATGCCAGACCGTGCGTTTGATGTGGGCATCGCGGAGCAACATGCCGTTACTTTCAGCGGAGGTTTGGCGTCGCAGGGACTTGTTCCTTTTTGCAACATATACTCTTCGTTTATGCAAAGAGCTTATGACCAAGTGATTCATGACGTGGCACTACAAAATTTAAAAGTGATTTTTTGCCTCGACCGCGGCGGTCTTGCAGGCGCTGACGGACCTACACACCACGGAGCCTATGACATTGCTTATTTCAGGTGCATTCCAAATATGATTGTGAGCGCACCTATGAACGAAGAAGAACTGCGTAATTTAATGTACACGGCACAGCTGGATGAAGTGAAAACGGCTTTCAGTATTCGTTATCCCCGCGGGCAAGGTGTGATGGTAAATTGGAAAACACCTTTTGCTAAGATTGAAATTGGTAAAGGAAGAAAAATTAAAGATGGGAAAGATATTGCTATTTTATCTATTGGTCACCCAGGTAACCTGGTAACAGAGGCTCTGGTGCAACTGAAAGAACGTGGTATTGATCCTGCGCATTACGATATGCGTTTTGCAAAGCCGATTGATGAAGACTTATTACACGAAGTATTCAGTCGTTATACAAAAGTGATCACTGTCGAGGATGGCTGTATCATGGGTGGTATGGGCAGTGCAGTGCTCGAATTTATGGCAGATCATAATTATTCTGCGAGGGTAATCCGTTTAGGTATTCCCGATCAGTTTATTGAACACGGCGAACAGGCCGAGTTATACGAAGAATGTGGTTTTTCCCCAAAGAAAATTGCAGAAACAGCGATTGAAATTCTAAAGGAAAAAAAACAAACCAATCATGAAGCTGGTACAGGCTTCGCTTCGTGATAAAATTTATAGTACGTACGTGGAAAAACTTAAAGTATCAGTAAAACTGCACTGTGCAGCCAAAGAAGTATTTACAGGCTGGCTGAACGACAAAACACACGCTGAATTTACAGGCGGCTCAAAAGCAAAAACAAGTCCTAATGAAGGCGGGAGCTTTACCGCATGGGACGGTTACATTTCAGGAACTAACGTTGAAATATTTCCTTATAAAAAAATCATTCAAAAATGGCGTACTACAGATTTTACGCCCGAAGATGAAGACTCGGTGATAGAGCTTTTCTTTACATTTAAAGATGATCATACGCTGGTAACTATCACGCATACCAACATTCCAGATGGCCAGGCAGAGGGCTACAAAAAAGGATGGAAAGATCACTATTTCGCTTACATGAAGAAGTACTTTGATAAATAATTCTTTTATCACAAAAGACGCAAAGTTTTTCACAAGGTTGTATCAGATTCTCGTGAATGACAATTCCAAATCACAAGAGGTCATTCCGAGGAACGAGGAATCTGCAAGTGAGGCGGCTACAGCGTTGCCTGGCCACGAAGCGCTGCATGAACCCTGAGCAGCTTGCGCTAGGGCAGATTCCTGTCCCGATAGCTATCGGGATCGGAATCACTTACAGGTGGAGCAACTTTTTGCACCTCGGAATGGCACTCTCTCTGAATGAAGATCCCCTAAGAACTAACATAGAACAAAGAGGTTACTGTCTTACTTCCATTCGGTCCCTTTTGTCTTGCCCCTCTTTAAGGTCTGTACTTACTTTTACTCAGAATTTTCTGTGCGCTGGTATCGTCCATTAATTCTTCGAGACTTACCTTGTCGTTATTTTTCATGTAGCTCTTAACTATTTGCCAACCAATCCACATCGCTATGCGTGGAGGACATTCCTTGCTAATGGCTGCGGTGAACGGCCCGTCGCTTGTAAGCTCCCGAACGGTATTCATATCGTTTTCATACAGCCGGTTCTTCTCTGCAAAATAGCTCCAGTAATTTTTTTCATGCGCTTTGCACATTTTTATTTGTTTGTCAGTGTAGCCTATAATCAAACTATCTGCGGTGTATGGCAGTAAGGCATTGATCGCATAAAATAGTTTGCCGTAAAAAATGGTATGATTTAATAAAGTGTTTTTCGCCAAATTATTATCAAACTCTGTGAGCATCCAACCGCGCGCTATGTCCGGCAACAGATGCGTCTTGTTCATCTTTCGTACCTGGTATTGCGGGTAACTCAACATCTGGTAGAATTTGGCCGTGTCTCCAAGATACATATCAAGACTAATTAATAAAGCACTGTCCAGATAGGCAAAGGCGTAATTCCATCCCGTTGTGCAGGTGATCAACCTGGTTGGTAATTTCTTTTTTGGAAAATGATATTTGAACCGCTTTACACATTGATTCACTTCTTCAGAAATTTTTTCCATTTCAGAAGCGGGGTATAATTTCCTCACATAACTATAGGCTTCTCTTAGATTGTTATCTGTAATAAAATTAAGCACCATGGCCTTGTAAGCTGTATCCCCCGAGCCGCTTAAGCCAAGCGGATTATTCAAATAGTGTTCATAAAAAAAACCATACTTCTCTCTTATTCGTTGTGTCTGCTCATTAAAATTCGACGGATTCAGAGCAAACAAATCATCCTCCAGTCTCAGTACTTGCAGGGAATTTACTTCTACGGAAGAAACATCTACGTCGAGTTTATCGTGATTACAGCCAAAAAGAATGAACAATGGAATAAGAATAAAAAGAACTCTTTTTTGCATGGTTGGAAGATCAATATTTTTATATTTGTAAAACTAATCATATAAAAAAAATAATGATGAAAAAGTTATTATTCTCTATTGTCGCATCAACATGCCTTCTATCGTCGTTATCAGCTCAGGATGCTAACTTTGATAAAAAAATCCGTTTTGGATTGAGGATCACTCCACAGCCAACCTGGTTTATCAGTGATGACAAAAATAATGTTCCAAATGGTGCAAAGTTTGGCTTTGGCTTTGGTTTGAATATGGAATTTAAGTTATCCGAGATTGCGTCCCTTCTCACCGGGATAGGTGGAGACCTTGAAGGGGGTAAATACCAGTTCAGAAATGATCCGGGAAAGTATCAGGCAATTTATTTGATGAATGAAAATAATGAATTTGTAAAACCAAACGGAACTACTGATGGTACGAATAACAAAATCTACAAATCGAGCACTGCCTTTATACTCAAAAGCAGAAGTGTAACAACCACCTACTTGACTGTTCCACTTATTTTAAAACTTTCAACAAAGGAATTCAGTGGGCTTAAATATTACGGAATGTTTGGGGCAGAATTTGGATTCAGGCTGAGCGCAAAAGCGACAGATACTTATTTCCAAACCGGTAAGTTTTATCAAACATCTTCTCCAGACACCATCATGATTTTTAAACCCATCCCCGGTGTAGACTCTCAATCGGGAATTGATATCTCAAAAGAGTTCTCGGGATTTCCTGCAAGAGTTTGCTTTAATGCCGGCCTTGGTGCACAATACCGTTTGAGCGGAAGCACTGCTGTGTTTTGTAACGTCAACTATTTCAGAAGCCTGAGTAACATCATGAGAAAACAATCTGATTACACTTTTTACAAAACAGAACCGAGTACAGGAAAATCGACCTTCATCACTCAAAACCTAAAATTGAGCGGAATCCGCATCAGCGTTGGCGTAATGTTCTAAAAACACAAAAATGCGTCAAAAAATTTAAAAATCTGTTTCGTTTTAGATGAGACAGATTTTTTTATGTTAAATTCTTGCTTTTTGCTCAAAAACCGCTTAAAAACACCCGTTTTGTTATAAATGAAGCTTAAAAAGTCTTTTTTTAATCAAAATTACTTTTACTTTTGCCCCACTAACTAAAAATCATTGCCGAAAAAATAGCTATGTTTTCACACTAAGGTAACGTGGCTATAAGTTCAATTATTAACTAAAAACAAAAACACATGAAGTTAACAGAAATCCAGGATCTGATAAAATTTGTTTCCAAAAGCGGAGTCAGCGAAGTGGAGTTAGAAACAAAAGAAATTAAGATTGTGATCCGCACGCCGAAGAGCGGCCAACCTGTAATGATGCAGTCTGGCCCGGTTATGTCGGCCCCTGTTCAAACAATGCCGATGACCCAAGCCATTGCTCCTGCTGCCACCCTGGCGTCCGGTGATAACAAAGCTACCACTAACGGCGGAGCTGATGAGTCAAAATACATCACTATTAAATCCCCTATGATTGGTACCTTCTACCGTTCTGCTGGTCCTGATAAACCAGTTTTTGTAAACATTGGAGACGAGGTTACTGCTGGAAAACCGGTATGTATCATTGAGGCCATGAAATTATTCAATGAGATTGAAAGCGATGTAAAAGGTAAGATCGTAAAAGTTCTGGTTAGCGACGCTACTCCGGTTGAATACGACCAACCTTTGTTTTTGGTAGATCCTTCGTAATTTAAAAATAGTTTGATTTTTTGAATTGAAGATTAATCTTCAGGTTAAAAATAAATTTATTTTCGAATTCACTCATTTTCAAATCTTCAAATTTAAAACGAATGTTTAAAAAAATATTAATAGCAAATCGTGGTGAAATTGCATTGAGAGTTATACGTACCTGTCGCGAGATGGGTATTAAGACGGTTGCAGTTTATTCAACGGCAGATAAAGATTCTTTGCACGTTAAGTTTGCAGATGAAGCCGTTTGTATTGGTCCACCGCCAAGCAAAGAAAGTTACCTGAATATGGCAAGCATTATTGCTGCAGCCGAAATTACGAATGCGGATGCTATTCACCCGGGATATGGTTTTTTAAGTGAAAACGCCAAATTCTCGGAGATCTGCCGTCAAAACAAAATCAAATTTATTGGTGCTTCCCCCGAAATGATTAACAAGATGGGAGATAAGAGCAATGCCAAAGCAACCATGCTAGAAGCTGGTGTACCTTGTGTACCGGGATCTGAAGGTTTGTTAGACAGTGCCGACCAAGGTAAAGAACTTGCAGTAGGTATTGGTTATCCCGTTATTATTAAAGCGACCGCAGGTGGTGGTGGAAAAGGGATGCGCATCATCTGGAAAGAAGACGAATTTCAGAATGCCTGGGATAGCGCCACACATGAGGCTTCCGCTGCTTTTGGCAACGGAGCCATGTATATGGAAAAGTATATTGAAGAACCACGTCACATCGAAATTCAAATCGTAGGAGATCAATATGGTAAAGCTTGTCACTTAAGTGAACGGGATTGCAGCATTCAACGTCGCCACCAAAAATTGGTAGAAGAAACTCCCTCTCCGTTTATGACTCCTGAATTGCGTGACGCTATGGGAGATGCTGCGGTGAAAGCTGCACTCTCTATCGCTTACGAAGGTGTTGGTACTGTCGAATTTTTAGTCGACAAACACCGTAATTTCTATTTCATGGAAATGAACACGAGGATTCAGGTAGAACATCCTATTACTGAAGAAGTAATTAACTATGACTTGATCCGCGAACAAATTCTTGTTGCTGCAGGTGTTCCTATTTCAGGTAAAAATTACTATCCGCAATTACATGCGATTGAATGTCGTATCAATGCTGAAAATCCATTCATGAACTTTACTCCTTCACCCGGCACCATTACAACCTTGCATACACCGGGTGGACATGGTATTCGTGTAGATTCGCACGTTTACAGCGGCTATAGAATTCCGCCAAACTATGACAGTATGATTGGGAAATTAATTACCGTGGCACAAACCCGTGAAGAAGCGATTGCAAAGATGCACCGCGCTTTAAGCGAATATGTAATAGAAGGCGTTAAGACGACTATTCCTTTCCACATTAAATTAATGCAAAACGAACAATTTAAAGCAGGAGATTATACAACCAAGTTTTTAGAAACCTGGGATTTTAAGAATGCATAAAATTAGTAAAGAGCCCCCCTTCGGGTGGCTTTTTTGTTTTATGGCTTCCTCCGCAAGGTGACGCTGATTGTGCAGACCTCAAAGATTTCGATCGACTCAAATACAAACGCATTTACATTGTTTGTTTAACGGCTGATCGGATGTGCTTTAATTAACTCCCGCTTATTTTCCTTTAGAAAATATAATTTTATACATTTAAAAGATTTATTAAACACTTGTGAACAAATATCTTCTTCACGGAAAACTAAAAGCAAAAGCAGGGAAGAGGGAAGAACTCGCCTCTATTCTATTGGAAGCTGCTGAAACTTTAAAGGCAGCAAAAGGCTGTGATGTCTATGCGATTGGAAAAGACGCGAATGATACTAACTCCGTTTGGATAACAGAGATCTGGCACAGTAAAGAGGATCATGACAACTCTTTGAAACTGGACAGCGTGAAGTCCGTGATCATGAAAGCCATGCCGATACTCGATGGCATGCCTCAAAAAGGGCAAGAGCTTGAGATCGTAGGAGGGTTAGGAGTTTAATCCTTACATATTCCCTGACTTATAAGGGAGTTGGAAATTTTAAGTTGGTGTTTTACTATTTCCTTATTATTGATATCGAATTTCAGTTCGTCTTTTTAAACATCAATGCCTACAGAGATCCTGTGACAAAATTTTAAAGACAGTACTGTACCGCCAGCTAAACAGAAACTGAAAGTTCAGGAATTTGCATTAAAGTTTTAATAAGGATAAAGTTGAGGATTCGATTGTCTCAAGTTGTAACATCTGAATTTTCCAACTGGTTGATTAATAATTGCTGCGGTTAAATGAATTCTATTCCAGGAAATATATTTAACATTTAATAAATCTTCAGATACTTTTTTGTCACCATAATAACGCCTGCACTGCCTGATATCCTCCACGTCACCTCTGTCAAAAACTCTTTCAATTACGAAAGAGGCATACTTTTCATAATCCAGATTTTCAAAATCAACATCCCAGAAAAGTATTTTATCTAATTTAATCATTTATTAAATTTAGAGAATTATTTACTATTTTTAATTAGATCATTTAGAATATCAATCGCGCTCTTACTAATCACAGTTCCCGGACCAAAAATAAAAGACACTCCTGCTTTAAAAAGAAAATCGTAATCCTGTTGCGGAATAACACCCCCCGCAACAACCATAATATCCTCGCGTCCGAATTTTTTAAGTTCTGCGATTACCTGTGGTACTAAGGTTTTATGTCCCGCTGCCAAACTCGATATTCCTAAAACATGAACGTCATTTTCAACGGCTTGTTTAGCTGCTTCGTGTGGCGTTTGAAAGAGCGGACCAATGTCCACGTCAAAACCCATGTCAGCAAAGCTGGTCGCAATTACCTTGGCGCCGCGATCGTGGCCATCCTGACCCATTTTAGCAACCATGATTCTTGGGCGTCTTCCATCCAACTCTGCAAATTGATCTGCAAGTTCTTTAGCTTTATTAAAATCCTTATCCATTTTAATCTCCTTACTGTAAACGCCGGCTATTGATTTGATCTGTGCTTTATATCTTCCGTAAATTTTTTCAAGGGCCGTGGAAATTTCTCCAAGCGTGCATCTTAATTCAGCAGCGTTTACTGCAAGCTCCAGCAAATTCCCTTTACCTGTTTGCGCCGCTTCCGTAAGTGCATTCAAAGCCGCTTCTACTTTTATTGCATCGCGTTTGGCTCTGAGTTTTTTCAGACGTTCGATCTGTTGGGTTCTTACTTTCGTATTATCAACATCCAGAATTTCCATGTGCGTGGTATCCTTCACCTGATAGCGATTCACGCCAACGATGATATCTTTTCCGCCGTCGATGCGCGCTTGTTTGCGAGCTGCCGCTTCTTCGATGTGCATTTTTGGAATTCCGGTTTCGATGGCTTTAGCCATACCACCAAGCTTCTCGACTTCTTCAATCAAGGCCCATGCTTTGTGAGCGATCTCATGCGTAAGTTTTTCTATGTGATAACTGCCGCCCCAAGGGTCCACTACTTTCGTAATATTAGTTTCATTTTGTAAGATCAGCTGCGTATTGCGTGCGATCCTTGCACTAAAATCTGTAGGAAGAGCGATCGCTTCATCCAATGCATTAGTATGCAGACTTTGTGTATGGCCCATGACCGCCGCCATCGCCTCCACACAAGTTCGGGTGACATTATTAAAAGGATCCTGTTCTGTCAAGCTCCAACCACTGGTTTGACAATGCGTTCTTAAAGCAAGCGATTTTGCGCTTTTCGGATTAAATTGTTTTACGATTTTAGCCCAGAGCATACGTGCTGCTCGCATTTTAGCGATCTCCATAAAATGGTTCATGCCAATGGCCCAGAAAAAAGAGAGGCGCGGCGCGAAAGTGTCAATGTCAAGGCCCGAATTTACACCGGTTCTTAAATACTCTAATCCGTCGGCTAAAGTATAGGCCAGCTCAATGTCCGCGGTAGCTCCGGCTTCCTGCATGTGGTAACCACTGATGGAAATCGAATTGAACCTCGGCATATTTTTAGATGTGAACTCAAAAATATCAGCTATGATTCTCATGCTGGGTGCCGGTGGATAAATGTAGGTATTACGCACCATGAACTCTTTCAGAATGTCGTTTTGAATAGTCCCAGTTAATTTATCCATGCTTACCCCCTGCTCTTTTGCTGCAACAATGTAAAATGCAAGAATCGGCAATACCGCGCCGTTCATGGTCATAGAGACACTCATCTGATCAAGAGGGATCTGATCAAATAAAATTTTCATGTCCAGAATGCTGTCAATGGCAACACCTGCTTTACCAACATCGCCTTCTACACGCTCGTTATCACTGTCGTAACCACGGTGGGTAGCCAAATCGAAAGCAACAGAAAGCCCTTTTTGCCCCGCTGCTAAATTTCTACGGTAAAACGCGTTGCTATCTTCCGCCGTGCTGAATCCCGCATACTGACGGATCGTCCATGGATTTTTTACATACATGCTGCTATAGGGTCCGCGTAAAAACGGAGCCAATCCAGCTGTAAAATTTACATGCTCCAGGTCTTTGACATCTTTGGGATGATAGTTAGGAGCAATTTCTATTTGTTCAGCAGTAATATATTTTTCTGAAGCAGGAGCCGAAGCTTCTCCTTTTGGAATGTATTGAAGACTTTCTAAAGATTTACGCATTTTTTAAATCAAAATAATTTTCAAGCTCGAAATTTAAAACCGGATTATGGATGTTTAATTCTTTTAATCCTTTTATATAACTCGCTGTGAGGTTAATTTTTTCTTTTTCATTTTTGTATTTATTCACACCAATCACAATTTGTTTCTGCGTTTTCACCAGTTCCTGGCGTGCATCCGCTTGCGATTTAATTTCCTGTGAAAAAATATTTTTCTCTATACATTTAAAATAGCCGCCTTCTTTTTCAAAATGTTTAAAAGTATCCAGTGCTTTCATAGCAAGAGCATCCGTGATACTCTCTATGTAAAAAGAACCACAAGCCGTATCGGCCATCTTGTCAAAATAACTTTCTTCTTTCAAGATCAATTGCTGGTTCACCGCCATTCTCTCTGCAAGTACTTTATTGGTTGGAAACAAAACATCAAAATCTGTTACAATCAATTCATTGCATCCTCCTGACAATGAGGCCATTGATTCAACAGTAGTCCGAAGTAAATTATTGTAACTGTCGGAAATGGATTTATTCGTGAGACTTGTTTCAACAATCAGATACAGACCGTTTTTAATGTCATACTCCTTTTTAATAACAGTCCACAACCTACGAATAGCCCGAAGTTTAGCAATTTGAATAAAATAATCGGAGGTTACACCTGTTTTTATGACAAACTTTGCCGCGGGTGCTTTTATTTTTTGAGATTCGAAAAATTCAAGGTATTCAGTGAGCTGCGATAAAATGATCGCTGCTTCATAATAGGCCAGACAACCCTGGTTATGAAAGGGCAATGCATTTACACTTACTGTTTTTATATTTTCAAAAAATTTAAAAAAAGAAATCATTTCAGACCAGGCTTCGAGATCTTTTGCCGTGGAAAAATTTTCAGGAAAGATGGAACAATTAATTTGCGCGATATCACAATTTGCTTCGAGGTACTTTTTTAATTCCAAAACATTTTCTGTTGTCACAAAAAAAATAGAATGAATGTAATTTAGCTGAACATCTTTTAAAGCGATTGCAATGTCAACACCAGCAAGGCTTAATGAGATAGAACTTGCACCTGCATTTAATTGTGAAAGAAATTGCGCATTTATTTCTTTAGAGTTTTTTGATCTGGCTGAAACACAAATTTCCCATTGCGCGTGTGTAAAAGCAGGCTCGTATTCCTGTTTTAAATCTTCCGCCGTATAATAAGGTTGAATATCAATTCCATTTTCATTGTGCCATATAAGGCTTTCATACGCCTCTCCCTTAAGATCTTTGATCAGCTGGGTTTTCCATTCAGCGGCTGTATTGGGTTTAAAATCTGTAAATAATTTTTGCATGCCTGTTGCCTAGATTAGGACAGCAAGGTAAGCAAAAAACCTATTTTTCAGGCCTTGTAATTTTTTTTTGCTAAGGGACGAGGCCCAGGCGCTATGCAGGCCTATGTTCAACTGTGATGTTATCTGGTTAAACAACAGAAAGCGAAGTTCTTTACAGGCGATTGCCTTCTCTATTTGAGGTAACATCCCACCTGGCATCAAATTCGCACAAGGTAGCTAAGGTTTAGCCGTTTTGAGATACTCTTATGATGTGCAAAACCTTTACAGTGTGAGAATTTACTCACAAATAAATCAAATCAAATGAAAAAAAATTCACTCTACACCGCAGCGGTTGTTGCGTTATTGTCATTTCCTTCCGTACATTTTGCACAGGCCCCCGCATTGGGCAGTGCAGCTAATTTTGTCCTCTTTTCCTCGAATGGAGCGCTAACCAATAGCGGAATTTCCCAACTTACGGGAAATGTGGGAACCAATAATGGGAATAGTACGGCTTTTGGCAATGTAAATGGCGTTATGAATGATAATAATGGAGCAAGCGCGCAATGCGCGACAGATCTGTTAATTGCTTACAATCAATTGAATGCGACAACAGCATCTTTTTTTCCAGCACCTCTTTTAGGGAACGCAACAACTTTAAACGCGGGTGTTTATTCCATCTCTGGTAATTCAACACTGAGCAATACCTTAACTTTAGACGGGCAGTCAAATGCTGGAGCCGTTTTCATCTTCAAGATCCAGGGCGCATTTTCTACCAACGCGGGTTCAAAAGTGATCTTAATAAATGGAGCACAAGCATGTAATGTTTTCTGGAAAGTAGAAGGCTTGGTAAGTATGGCTGCCGGAACAACAATGAGAGGAACCGTAATCGCCAATAATGCTGCGATAATTATAAGTTCTGGTGTTACGCTGGAAGGAAGAGCGCTTTCAACCACCGGAGCAATTGGTGTTAGCGGCGTATTAGCTTACACGCCAATTGGCTGTGGCAGTCCAACGCTAACAGGTCCCAACCCTCCCACGCTCGCTTCTACTGCCTGTTATGCTTTATTTACCGCGAATGGTCCGGCAACAAACTCCGGAAACACTCATGCCATTGGAGACATTGGCACAAATGTAGGTTTAACAACTGGTTATAATCCTCTATTTATTGCAGGCACCATCCACCCAATTCCTGATGGATCTACCGCTGCGTGTGCGTCTGATCTTCTTACGCTTTATAATTACCTGAATCTTCTGCCATACGACATCGAATTATTATACCCTGCACAATTTGGAAAGAGTCTCGTGCTAACACCTCATACTTATGTGATGAATGGAGCCACAACTTTAATTGACACTCTTTTTCTGAATGGTGGTGGCAGTGCGAGCGCTGTATTTGTTCTGCAATTAAACGGAGCTCTCGCAACGGGCACGTATGCGAAAATCATGTTGACCAATGGTACACAAGCAAAAAATGTATTCTGGAAAGTAGAAGGAGCTGTGAACATTAATAATTACTCTGAATTTGCAGGGACAATCGTATGTAACAACGGCGCCATTAGTCTTAACAAAGGCATGACACTTAATGGAAGAGCACTTTCCACTAACGGAGCTCTACAAACGGATTCCATCAATGTTGTAATCACTCCTGGTTGTGCAACAAATACACTCAGCGGAGCACCTGCTATTACTAGTGAGCCAAAGAATACAGTCGCATGTGTGCATGGCGACGCAAAGTTTTCAGTTTCTGCCACTGGTACAAATTTAACGTACCAATGGAGAAGAGGAGCTGTAAATCTCATTAACGGCGCAAACATCAAGGGGGCGACATCAGCAGTGCTTACGCTAACGAATATTACGTTAGCGGATGCTGCATCAGATTATAACGTGATTGTGAATGGATCAGTAGCTCCGGCAGCTAATTCTGCAAATGCTTCGTTAGTGGTAAATGATTGCGGACCTGTTGGAATTGTTTTTTATGCGGCTAGTGGAAATCGTACCGCTAATTTTTATCCAAATCCTTTTAGTACTTCTTTGGTAGTTGCACTACCCGATGCCTCAAAAAGCAGCAGTAGTGAACTTAGTATCTATAACGCTATGGGAATTTTGGTAATGAATATGACCCTCATCGAAGAAAAGACAAGTTTTGAAATAAATCTTTCACCCGGAGTATTTTTCTACAAAGTGATTTTCAAAAACACACTGGTTCAATCTGGCAGATTAATATCTCAATAATTTTAGTTTACACCTGAAGGAAGTGGGTTAGATTTTTAAAAAATCTGGCTCACTTCTTTTTTAATATAATCCAGAGCAATATCATTTGGTAATTTTTTACCTAAGTTGGAAGCGATGTTGATTACCATCATAGCCAGATCATTGCTGCTGTTCTCAGCTGGTACTTTTGTGGACGAAATATTAATAAGTTTAATAATTTCTTCCTTGGTTGTTTTTACCAATTCCCACGAACCTGCACTCATGTAGATTTGTTGAGACAGGTTATGTTCGTATTCTGTTTTGATTGTTTTAATTAATTCGAGGTGCAGTTGTTGGGCTGTCATCCCGTTTTTATTGACGCGCACAACCAATGAGCTTGGATTTGCTCTTTCCAAAAAAATCACGATCCTTTCAAAGGCCTGCAACCTCAAAGGGGTGATCGTGGCTTGATTTAATCTCTTTATTTCTCCGTCTCTTCTTTTCTGTTCATTGTCCAAAAAGTTTTTTACGATCAGGTAAGCCGCTACAAACACAACTGTGGCCGGCAAAATAATTTTTAAAATTTCAAAAAAGTAATCCATAAGTTATTTTCGTTGCGCCTAATATCGGGATTATTAGTAGATTTTTAAACTCTTTTGAAAGAAAATGCTCCTTCTATATCCAAATCATCATTCTATTTTCTTCACTAACTTTCTAAAAACAAGTCTCCCCGACTCCGTCTCCGTCCTCACATAATAAGTGCCTTCCGCCACGTTGGAAAGATCAATTACATTCGAACTTCCATCTCCATTCAAGATAAGCTCGCCCAAAATGTTCCGTACTTTTATTTGTTTTATGCTTTCTGTGCAATCGATTTTTATAATGCCATTGCAAGGATTAGGATACAGGCTCAGTGTAAATTCAACAGCTACAGGGCCTGTTAAGCCTGCCGGACCAGTGTAAGTATAAATGGCCTGAATTTCCGCCGTTGTTGATCAGATAAATTTTAGTACCATCGGGAGAAACAGTTATGTCCCGCAATCTTCCATTTAAGGCTTGGTCGGCGCCGAAAAATTTTTGCGGATTAGGGTCAGAAGCTGTTGAAGGCAGTATGCCCGTACCTGCGGCGTTGAGCTTAAATTGATAAACTTCCTGATCGGTACTTAAACAATTTTTAAGTGTAACAACGAGCAGACTGTTAGTCCAGTCAGGAATGCCATTGCTGCCATAATAGATGCCGTCAGAAGGCGCAACCGTGCACCAGTCGAGAAAAGCAGGATTTGTTGGTTGCAGTATTGAACACCAGGTGATTATCGGTTCTTTTAAAGCGTCATTAGCTATAGCAGGATTGGGGACATAGGAAGAAATATAAGTGCTTTCTCCCACGTAGTTATTGTCGTTATGAAAGCCGCGCACATTCTTCCATCCATAGTTCATGCCTGCTTCCAGAATGTTGATCTCATCGTCTGTACGGTCGCCATGCTCGATGTCGTAAATAATATTTTGTGTGGGATTATACATTAAGCCCTGTGGATTGCGATGGCCGCGTGTGTAAAATGAATTGCCGGAAATAGGATTGCCACCAGGAATAGAGCCATCGAGGTTAAAGCGGTGAACCTTTCCGTTTTTATAATTCGGATCTTGCGTAAAATTATTGGGATTTGTTGACTGCGGCGAATAACAATTCGGATCGTTGGTTTCCGAAATTCCATTGTCGCCCACCGTAAAAAATAAATACGGAACAGCATTTTGTTTTATGATCATCAGCCTTCCACCAAGATGGCCGTAGCCCGTTGGCATAAGTGGCACAACGGTTGTGTTACCTGTTACGGAATTGGTGGAAGCATTCCAGGTTAAACGTTCGATTTTAAATTTTGTTACGGGTGCACCAGCACTGGCACTGTTGTAAGAATATACAAAATAAATAAAGGCAGTTGCCGGTGTTGTAAAATCCGGATGAATTGCCATGCCTAATGTGCCACTGCCAATATCTCGCGGCGGACCGCAAAGCAGGAGTTGCTCAGCGGCAGCTCCAGAAAAATAATCGGGCGCCGCATACACAACCGTTTTGTTTCCACTCACCGGATCGACGCGCGAAACCTTTCCGCCTGCTTCCGTGATCCATAAAAATCCATCGGGACCGTAAATTATTTCCCAGGGAGAAGTAAGTTGTGTTGGAAGTTCGGTTCTTATAAAGCTTTGGGCTGGAACGCAAGTCCACAAAAGGAGCAGTGTGAGTTGGGTAAATAATCTCTTCATGCTAAAATTTTATATTAAAGGTAGTTCTTTTTTGGTACCGTTGACTAAATCCAACACTATTTTTTAAAAGCAATATAATCCGTAACCAAAGGATTTACGCCACTTTCCTGAAAGTCGGAGGCGATTTGTCCTCTGTGATAAGTGGAGTGATTGATCACATGAAAAAGAATCCTTCACAGAATTGGAATAAGCTTTACCAACACTGCTCGTGTACTCTACTACTCTTAAAAAATCTTCCGTTTCTAAGATGTCCATTGTTCTTGCAAAATTAGAAGTATCAATATCCTTCAAAGCACCCAGGGAATGCATTTGCCAGATGGCGTAGCTTTCTTCCTGTCTACTGATCCTGTTATTCCAGATTTGTTGCGCGTTTAAAATATGATTCATCCACTTCACTGATTTTTCAGAAACTTTATCCGAATGATGTGTAAACTCATGAATTAGCTTTTGATTCATACTATGGTTATAGTCGAAGAATTCTTTGTAGAAGGACTACTTGTTATAAAAAAATTTAAAGTTAATTCAGCTGCGAAAACAAAATATCCAATTCCTCCTTACTAAGATCCCTCCACTCACCCGGTTTTAATTTTCCGAGTTCAATATTCATCACTCTTACGCGTTGCAGTTTGATTACTTGGTAATCGTAAGCGTTGCACATGCGGCGAATCTGGCGGTTCATGCCCTGGGTAAGAATGATACGAAAAATTCTTTTTGCTTTGGGTTCCAAACTCACCACGCAGGGTTTTGTTTGTTCGCCCTGCATTTTTATACCTTCTGAAATTTCTTTTAAAAATTGGCTGCGCACGGGCAGGTTTAAGGTAACAATATATTCTTTTTCATGTCCATGGGCCGCATTGGCAATTTTATCAATAAGCTCTCCCTGGTTCGTTAAGAGAATGAGGCCTTCCGAGTCCTTGTCCAGTCTGCCCACCGGGTATATTTTTTCGGTGTGATTAATGGCATCTACAATGTTCCCGGAAATTTTTTCAGTCGTACAGACAATTCCTTTGGGCTTGTTATAAACGATGTATGTTGGTGTAAATGTTCTTGGCTTTAACTCTTCCCCTTCAATTATAATTACATCACCTTCTTTAAATTTGGTGCTAAAATTGGCAACCTTTCCATTAACAAGTACTTTCTTTTCTTCAATCAGGTCGCAGGCTTTGCGGCGTGACGTGTACCCGTAGTAGGCAATATATTTATCTATTTTCATGTTTTACAAAGTTATTATTAAGTTTGCCTTAATTTTATTTATTTTCAAATTAAAATATCACCCGAAAAACCTTAAAGGAGGTGATTTCGTAAGTAGAAATATGACCGCAAAAGAACACTACGAAAAACACCTCGCCGGCTTCTATTCCTGGATGGCAGGAGATTTTGAGACAAAAGAAAAAGAATTCCGCACTTTTTTACAAACACATTTTATTTTTCCATCCACTTCAAAAGTGGCCATCGACCTTGGTGCCGGGCATGGCATTCAAAGCTCTGCACTCGCTAAAAGTGGCTTCAAAGTATGGGCAGTTGATTTTAATAAACAGCTGCTGGACGAACTAAAAACAAATTGTACCGGACTGGATGTAACTGCCATAGAACAGGACATGCGGCTTGTAACCAAATACGAAGACCTCAGTCCTGAACTTCTCGTCTGCTGGGGTGACACGTTAACCCACCTTGAAAACGAAAGCGACATTGAACGTTTTATTGAATACAGTTGCGATATTTTAAAAGAAGGGGGCAAATTTATACTGTCCTTTCGTGATTATGCTGAAAAGCGAATTGGCGATGCACGCTTTATTCCTGTGAAAAGTGATGAGGGGCGCATTCTTACTTGTTTCCTCGAATATACGCCAACGCATGTGGTGGTGACCGACCTTCTGCACGAATTAAAAAACGGAAACTGGGAACAAAAAGTAAGCTGTTACAATAAATTCAGAATCACCGGCGACGAAATAACAGCGTTGTTGGAAGAGAATAATATGACCATTACTGTTCAGGAAGAAGTTAATGGTATGATCACAATTGTTGCGAAAAAATAGCATTCAACTCTACGCATCTTATTACTCATTATATTCCGCATAATTATTAAAAATTAACACTAACAATTAATATAAATATTTGATTATCAATTATTTACAATAATTATACATTACTCATTATATTACGCATTTCACAACGCTTTTTTTTGTAACTTTACGATGTGTCAGGCTTAAATTTATACCGGCTTCCAGTTTCAATGACTCCCCTATTTCCCGAGAAAGACGGCGAGTTGCGCGAGCTTGCTGTAGAACTTATAAAGAGCTCAGCAAAACTTACCAGTGCTTTTAATCCGATCACAAGAGTAGCAGTTGCTAAACTCATAGAACCTATGAATAGCTATTATTCAAATTTGATCGAAGGACACTTTACGCATCCTTTGGAAATTGAAAAAGCCTTGCAAAAAGATTACTCAAAAGAGCCAAAGAAAAAACTACTACAACTTGAGAGCCGTGCCCATGTGCTGGTAAATCATGCCATGAAGAAAAAAATTCCCAGCATTAAAGATCCGTATTCGTGGGAACTTATGAGTTGGCTACATAAAAATTTTTATGAGCACATGCCCACAGAATTCAGATCTGTAAAAAATAAAGACGGAAGTGAGATCCTACTTGTTCCCGGAAAAAAGCGTACAACAGAAGTTGAAGTTGGAAGACATGTAGCGCCTGCGGCCGATGCATTGGATACATTTATCGATTTTTTTGAAACCGGTTATAAGAGAGAAAAAACAACAGATCCATTAAAACGTATTATTGCAATTGCGGCGTCTCATCACCTGCTGGCGTGGATTCATCCTTTTCTGGATGGTAATGGAAGAGTTGTTCGTTTATTTAGTGAGGCTGCCTGTATTTTTGAAAACATTGATGGCGATGGTCTTTGGTCAATCTCAAGAGGGCTCGCCGTTAATAATAACGATTATTATTCTGCTTTAAGCAACGCGGATATGAAACGCTGGAACGATTACGATGGTCATAGAAATCTGTCCGATAAATTCCTTACCGAGTTTTGTGTATTCTTTTTGAAGAGCGCCATTGATCAAACAAATTTCATGCTTTCACTTCTTGAGCCCTACAAACTAACTTCGCGCTTAAAGGAATTTGTGGATTTGATGGCCATGCGCGGTGAAATGAGAAAAGAAAGTATTTATCTGCTGGAAGAGGCTCTTTTTAAAGGCAAGGTCCCAAAGGGAGAGCTGGAGCGCATCACCGGAAAATCTGAAAATGTAGCAAGGGGCATTATGAAAAATCTTTTAGATAAAGGACTTCTTGTAAATGAATCAACGGAGTTTCGTGCGCCGGTAAATATTAATTTCCCTATAAAATATTCGCCCTATATTTTTCCGAAACTTTTTCCGAAAGATATCGAAGCAACGATGAAAGACTACTAACGCCCCTGGCAGGGGTACTCTCAACCTTTTGGCTTTACCCTTGACAGGGTAGAAGTCGAATTTTCGCATTACCCCCTGTCAGGGGACAGGTTCAATCTTTATGCAGTAACCCTGACAGGGGAGTTAAAACTCCAGCCTGTAACTCAACAATGGCAGGAGCGGCGTTTGGTACCAGTATTTCACTTCGCCTGTATTCGCATCGAAGTATTGTCCCCCCACATTTTTACGGTTGGTTGCATTCTGAACATCTAAAGCAAAAGTGCTGGTGAGGTGTTTAAAATTACGTTTTACACTGATACGGACATCCAGTCGATAGTAATCAGGATTCTGTTTTGCAAAAGTTTGGGAGTCGTTTAATTTTTGCTCGCCAGCTGCGACAGAGGCCGGGAGATCAATTGGTGTGTAACGGAAACCTCCTACAAAAATAGATTTAATATTAAAGCCAATGATTCGGTTCTTTCTTTTAGCAGACAAGGTCCATTCTTTTCCCGCAGTGAAACTCAATGCGTAGTTTGTATTGAAGCGTGTATTATACCACTGACCATTAGCGGCTTTGTATTTGGAATCATAAAGTGAGCCAGAAAATAAATAGTATAAATTTTTATGCAGAAAGCGTTCGTAGGTCAGCTCGAGTCCATAGTTTCTTCCAAGACCTTTATTGGTAAGCTCATTGGTGTTATACCCATCCATCACATTTAAAATAGAATAAGTGCTGGTTTTATTCTTGCTTACGGGAATATTATAAAGATGCTGGTAATAGACTTCCGTTTTAATGTGCGAAAATTCATTGATCACACGATCATAACCTAACACCAGGTGATGCGCTTTGCTTAAGCCGAGGTTTTTATTGGGTGTTTCGTATACATTGTCGCCGAGGCCTTTTTTCGCGAAATAAACGCCTATGGGTTGCAACTGGCTATGCAAACCATAACCCATGCTGAAATTATTTTTCTTGCTCAGCTCATATTTTATCGAAGCTCTTGGTTCGACTGAATTAGAATTATTTAAAAAGAGCTGAAAATAATGTAAGCCTACATTCGTTGTTAGTTTCGGACTCAGCTTATAATTCCATTGAAAGAAAGCCTGCGCGGTTTGTGTAGTACCTCTCACATTGATCCTTTCCTGCAGAATGGTAGTATCTCCCATATCTTTTTGGTTTAGGTTATAGCCCAGTTGATTGAAAATAAACCCTGTGCGAAGATTACTTCTGGCGCTTAGTTTCTGGGTGTAGGTAGAAGAAAGAGTGATTTTAGTCTGAGCAAATTTTTGTTCATAGTCTTTTACAAAGTGGGTATAATCTTTTTGAAGTTTTTTCTGTACATATCCATTTTCGCTTCCTGACAAAACAAGGGCCGTTTTTAAGTAGGACTGGTTACTAAATAACTTTGTATTTGTAAACCCCACAGCACCAGTATTGCTACTAAATCTGGAATCATATCTTAAAAAATCATCTTCCTTCCATTTAGCAGAATCTTTTTTTGCATAAGCTGTTTGATCGCTTAAGCCGCCAAATCCGAAAACCCCAAAGGTACCCACCTTTTTTGTTGGAAGGGAAACGTTAAAAGAGAGATCCTGAAAATTGGTAATAGCATCTCCAAGAGGTACACCAATTTTTCCAAGAACAGACAAAGTAGAATACCGGTAATTGATCAGATACGAACCTCCATACCCTTTTTTGAACGGGCCTTCTGCTGCAAGGTCAACACCGAGAACACCCAGTTGCATGGTGTATTCGCGCTTTTGGTTGTTTCCTTTGCGGAGCTTGAGATCAAACACGCCTGACAGTGCGTTCCCATACTCCGCCGCAAAAGCGCCCGTTGAAAAATCGGAATTGGTTAATAATTGAGCGCTTAAAATCGAAATTCCGCCACCAGAGGTTCCTACATTTGAAAAGTGATTTGGGTTTGGAATCTCGACTCCTTCCATGCGCCACAGCAAACCGTTGGGAGAATTTCCACGAATGGAAATGTTATTGTTGCCGTCGCCGGCCGAAACAACGCCTGCAAAAGCCAGGGCCATACGCCCCGGATCATTAGCAGCAGCAGCGAACTTTTGAGTCTCTTCCACAGAAAAAGCACGGGTGCTCACGGCTGACATTTCATTCAAGGCTCTATTTTTTTCTACCTTAGCGGTGATCTCCACTTCCTCCATTTTTGTGGCATCTTCTTCCATACCCACATTCAGCACCAATTCTTTTCCTGCATTCACCGAAAGATTTTGCATCATAATCTCCTTATATCCCAGGTAAGTAATCTTTAAACTTTGTTTTCCAACTGGAACATTGTTCAGTCTGAACTCCCCATTTTCATTGGTGGTAGAGACAATCAGTGGATTTGAATACAGAACCTGCACAATGGTTCCTGGAATTGGTGTCTGAGAAATTTTATCCACCACGGTTCCGCGAACGGTCTGAGAAATAAGCGGAGTAGTTTGGCCGTTAATTTTAATTGCGGCAAATAGAAGCACTGCAAGAGCTGACAGAATAGGTTTCATTCGATTCAAGGGTTTAATTCGTATAAGTTGGATTAATTATGGTTGGGCATGATTTACCCGGACGAACCTCAAAATTTAAGTAAGATTCATTTTTTATTTTTTGGTAATGAGGGGGTTAATCGATGGGTATAATTTTACCGCTGCCGCTGATATTGCTTTTTATTGTGGGCTTACCCCTGTAACGAATGTCACCGATTCCGGAAATAGTTGCATCAAGACTTTCTGAAACATTTATTGTAATGTCACCAGCACCGCTTATTTTTGAGATAGAGCTTACGGTAATTACATTTTCTGCATTAATATTGCCAAATCCACTGATATTGAAATCTTCAGTTTTTAAAGTGCCCCGTGCTATTTTCACATCTCCGATACCGCTAATTGTAGCTTTAAGATTGTTAGCATTAAGAGTTGTAAGAATGATGCTGCCTGATCCACTTGTATTGAGTTCTAATGCATTTGTGTTGAGTGTGTTTTGAACCGTAAAATCTCCATTTCCACTAATGTCGATTTCATTTAGGTCAGGAGAATGAACGGTGATCTTCACTTTATTGTGCTCCCACACATTTCTTCTGTAATCAAATTTAAGTGTATGATTTTCTACTTCTGATTTTAGTATGGCAAGGATATTTTGCTGCGCAGAAATCTCCACTTTATAAATTGAGTCCTGCATGTAAAAAATATCTGCGTCGATAGAAAGATGGATCTTATCAAACCCTGTTAGATTTTTTGTCTCCGTCACATTCGCTCCTTTGCCCTTTACTCCAATGGGACCACCTTTACGGCAGGAAGAAATTAATACAGTTAAAACTGCTGCGAGAAGTATAAGTTTCAGAGTGTTCATTTTATTTTTTTATGGATTTAATTTCGTTGGTTTACTTTTCTGTTTGTATGACAATTTTCCTGGCGTTTACCCCTACTCTTTTTTGTTAATTGTAGGAAAAAATAATGTTCATATTTCTGCTCAGTTGGAACTTAACTTTAAAATCCCAGTGCAGCACTCGGCTGATGGCACTTTCTTCTGCTTTGGTTTGCCCGGTTGTATACTCCGCGTTTAACTTGTTACTAAAATCCGCCTTAAAGGTACTCTTTTCACTTAAAGATCTTTTGCCTTCTTTTGCAAAATTAAGGGAAGCTTTTTTAAGTACTACAGAACTAAATGTTTTGTCGCTAACCAAAATAGAATTTCCAGGCCAATTGGCTTTTGATCCCAAACTAAGCGCGATCAATACGGCGCTGACTATTATTTTTGAATTTTTCATTATACGGGCTTTAATCTTCATGTAACTCCTCCACAGCCTTCCTTGAGATAACTCTTACAACCAGTGCGGTGAGAAAGAAAACGAATAAGTGTGTCATATTTTGGATTTATACCTGAAAGACAAGAGAGAAAGAAAATACCCCTAGTCAAGAAAAAAAAATTATCTTTAAAATAAAAAACCATGACTTATCTTCGCCTAACCCTTCTGCTAGCTCTGGTATTGTCACTACCAGCGTTTTCACAAAAAAAGAATTCATAAACGCTGTGGTAATAAAAACCACCATTTACTGCGACCATTGTAAAATATGCGAGAGCTGTGGTGGCCGAATCTTAAAAGAACTTTATAACGAAAACGGGATAAAAAATACCAGTGTTGGCTCTAAAGCAAATACTATTACAGTCACTTACGATTAGCGAAAGATTGAGCCTGCTGCTATAAAAACCAAGATTTCTAAATTAGGATTTGATGCGGATGAGATAAAGGCTGATCCTACAGCTGTGGCGCAACTGGACGATTGTTGCAAAAAGCCTTAGAGGTTTATTATTTTTTGTTCTGAAGTTCTAATCGCAAAAAACTCCGGGGTCTGGTGCTACAGAATGTAAATGATTCTGTACTTCACCTCCCGAAGTTTTGGTTTTAGAATATATTCTCTTCTCTACTATAAAAATCTAATCGCAATTCTTCCCCCTATCCAACCCTTTACGTTAAAATCGTTTGAAGTCGTGCTGTTAAAATTGTGGTATGGTGTAATGTCGCCTTGGTTTGAATTAAATTTGGAAAGCAATGCATCGCTGAAATAAAAGTTGTAGGTCGGACCTGCTGCAACTGATATTTTTTTAGCGATCTTATATTCAACACCGATATAAAAGCGCAGTAACTCACTGGTTTCAAAGGTAAACCCATTCGCACTGACATGATGCGCCGTTGCGCTTGCGTCACCACTGAGTTTATTTTTTATTTTGAAAGAGGTTCCTGCACCATAACCAAAATGCCATAGATTATTTTTTGATCCCGGTTGGTAACCTGTAGAGAAAACATTGTAAAAAGAAGAAGTTCCCATGCGGTAAGAAACGTTTGTGTAAAATAATTCATCGCCAGAAAATTCTAACTGGTGTTTACCTTTTCTAATGACGTTTATAAATCCAATACTGGCGCCATCTACCGTGTCGGCAATGTTGATCAACCCAAGTTGAATTCCTTTTACTTTTTTAGCGATGTTAACTCCCACGCTAATTTGCGCGCCTTCCACATTTCCAATCGCTATATTTGCTGCCGTTGCGATTTGGGCACCTTTAAAATTACCGAGGGTCATGTTAGAATGACCGGCAAGCTGCAATCCTGATCCTCCCTTACGGTTAAAATTAAAAAAGTAAGCAATTTGAGTACCATGAAGCTCGCCCATGTTAACATTGCCAAGCCCCGCTAATGACGCCCCGCTCAGATTTTTCCCGGTATAGTTAAAATAAGAAGAAAACTGCGCACCGTGCACATCGCCGAGTACCACGTTCGCAAAACCTGCAAACTGAACTCCCTTCACGTCCTTTAAAACAACATTGGCAATCGTCCCCGCTTCGAATCCATTTACGCCTCCTGAAACGCCAGCAAGCAGGTTGAGCGAAACTTTGTTGGTGACTTTATAACATTCCAGACCATTTGTTCCAATAGGAGAAACGAAGGTGAATTGAAAAGCTCTTTCTTTGTAAATGCTGACAGCATCTTTAGTAGAATCGGTCTGTGATCTTAATGCTGTTGAACTTAGTAAAACAGCCAGGGTAAAAAATTCTAAATGTTTCATCTTTATGTGTTGTGTTCTTATGACAACATACAAAGGGAATACCCCTACTGCAATTTAAATTAGTTAGTGTTTTAATTTTTGAAGATTGCGATCAGTGAACCAGAAAGCTCCATTATTATCATGCAATTTAGAGGAATCTTAGCGCAACTCTACCACCAACCCAACCTTTGATATTAAAGTCGTCGGCGTTGGTGTTATTAAATAAGGCATATGGTGCGACGTTCTGGTAATCTTTGTAGTCAGGTAATAATGCATCGCTCATGTAAATATTAAATGTCGGTCCTGCTGCAACCGAAAATTTCTTGCGGAATTTATATTCAACACCAGCGTAAAAACGATAAAGTTCACTAGTGCCAAAATAAAATCGTCCTTTGCTGACATGATGCATGGTAAAGGTAGCGTCTCCGCGCAGTTTATCGGAGAACCTCCAGGAAGTGCCAACTCCATAGCCGAACTGAGAATAATCATTGCCTTTTACAAGACTAAAACTAAAGATGTTGTAAAAGGAAGGAACACCTGTTCTGAAAGAAATATTTAAAGGAGATAATTCGTCCGCCCCCAATTCAATCTGGTGTACACCTTTTTTTACAAAGCTGAAAAGGCCCATAGGGACCCCTTTTGCTGAGTCAGCGAAATTCAACAGAGCAATTTGAATACCTTTCACGTAACAAGCTTTGTTGTATAAACCCGCAATTTGAACACTTGAAGACCCTTTTTTCTGACGGTTAAAAATGCAGCTTATCTGTACTGCGTCTTTTCCATAATCGGTCGCGTTGAATACTGCACCGATGGCGGCGCCTCTTAAAGTATCATTAATATTTCCGATGGTTGCCACCTGCACACCGTTTACAGAACTGCTGATGTTCATCATCCCTGCAATGCCAACTCCTTTTATCCCGCGGTTATTAATGTTCATTCCCCCGGCAGCCTGAAATCCTTTCATGTAATTTCCTGTGATGTTCATGAAACCTGCCAGCTGCGCCCCGGCCATGGTATCTCCAACAATATTCATAACACCTGCTAATTGTGTTCCCTTAACATTTTCCCGGTCAATATTAAACACGGTCCCTATTTCGAAACCATGTGTGCCTTTTGCGAAGCCACCAAGTATATTGAACGAAAGTCGGTTCTCCACGTTTCCAGAAAGCCTGTGATTGGTGCCAATAAAGGGAATCAACGACACCTGAACCGCACGGTGAATCGTATCCCTCACATTCACCGTATTTACAAAGCCCTTAAACCTTCTGTATATTTTTCCAGTGTAAAGTCCAATGTCTTTTAGCTTGTCTTTAAATTGTGTGGAATCATTTTTGCGTTGAGACTCCGTTACCGGTTCCAGTACAATGTTATTGATCTTATTTTCCTTTACCGCATTCAAAGACAGTGTTGTATCCTGGTAATTTTCTTTATTGATGCTGATCTTTTGATTCGTGGTAGGAACGCTGATCGAATAATACCCGTACTCATCGGTGGTTACAGACTGTAAGCTCTCCTTATCATAGATAGTTACATTGGCCACTTTTTGTTCAGTTACTTTATCGTAAACATACCCGTTGATCTCCGTTTTCTTCGGATTTTTTTCTTCCGGCTTCTCCTTCAAAATAATGTAATTGTTTTTTGACTTAAACATCACGGTCTTTGGAAGCATCAGTGCCAGAGCCTCGCGGACTGTTTTATGCCTCAACTGCATCGAAACGGGTGCAATGCCGCTAATAATACTTGGCTTGTACGAAAAAATAATTCCGGTTTGTTCCTGAATGCGGTTTAATACGGTGCCGAATTGTTCGTTGCTGAAACTCAGGTTCACTTCACGCTCCAGTGGCGGTAAAATTGCCGAACCGGAGCTGTATAGAAATACAAACAGGAAGATGAAAATAAGTTTTCTCATGCTTTACTCGGTGCAAGGCTGACCTTTTAAAACTATTTTTCCGCCAGCCCTTTCTATTTCAAGATCAAGCGTTTCTGCGATGATCTCAATAACCGTATCAAAACTCTCGTCATTAAAATCGGTTTTCAAAAGACAGTTTCCTAAACGTTCATCACCTAACACAATGCTGCTTCCGTAGATATCGTTTAATTGACGGACAACTTCGCGCAAGGGACTTGCCTCAAAGTGGAATACTTTTGATTTATAGCTCACTGTATTTTCAACAGGACTCGGAACAACTTTGCTGAATTGTCTTGTAGTTTTATCGTAATGCGCTTTTTCACCTTTTACTAGATTGAGCCCTTTGTCAGATGCAGAATAAAAATACACTTCTCCACTTTCTACCAGCACTTCAATGGTATTGCTACTGGGCAAGGCCTTCACGTTAAATGCAGTTCCTATATCTTTAATCACCACATCACCAACCGTAATCTCAAAAGGCATCTCTTCGTTGTGTATTACTTCAAAATACGCTTCCCCTTTTAATTTTACTTCACGCACATTTCTTTTATTTACGACGTAAGTAATCTCCGAATTTTTATTAAGTGTGACTTTAGAACCATCGGGCAATTTTTGTTCCGTCACGTTTTGTTGCGATGATAACACTACTGGCACCGATTGAGTGTTATTTAAAAAGTAATTGGCGAGCAGCGCAAGCATTGCTATTAAAAGAATAGAGGCGGCTGCACGTAAAACAACAGGGCGACGGAACAGCGGAATAACCTTAGCAAAGTCATTCGGAGCCACTTCAGTAGCAATGCGTGCATTCAGTTTCTCCCAGGCTTTCACCGAATCTACTTTATGCTCGACTTTAAAACCGTCTATCTGCGCAAATAATTTTTTAGTCTCATCAAAATAAAGTCTGTTGTCGGGCGACCCATTCATCCAGCCTTCCAGCTGATCAATCTCTTCCCTTCCCGCTTCATTGGCAAGTACCTTCGCGATCAGATCGTCTATATGTTCCAAACCTTCGTTCATGTTAATTGATAAAGAATAACCAGGCCAGCAGCGGCAAATAATCTTTTAATTGTACTCTTAATATTTTTAAAGCCTTGCCCATGTGATTCTCAACGGTCTTTACCGAAATATCCAATTGCTCGGCTATTTCTGAATACTTTAAATTCTCGAACCGGCTGAGCTTAAAAACATTTCCACATTGTTCAGGCAAAGAGGCAATAGCATTATTGATGTGTTTCCCTAATTCCTTTGCTTCCAAAACACGGCCACTGTCATCAAAACCCCCAGCCATAGTGCTTTTGTAATCTGCGGCATACACTGTTCTCACTTTGCCATGTTTTATTTTGTTCAGGCAATCGTTATGAACAGCGCGATAGGCATACGATTTAAAGGAGCTGCTTATTTGCAGCACTTCTCTTTTATTCCAAATATTAAAAAATGTATTCTGTACCACTTCTTCTGCTTCGTCTATGTCTTTAAGCATGGAGCGGGCATAATTGCAAAGGGACTGATAATAAGTGTTGAACAACTGCTCAAACGCTTTTTTATCTCCCTGGCTTACCTGCTGCCAATATTCTTGTTCACTTAACTGCACTTTCTGTGGAATTTCTTCGCAAAGATAATGTTATACTTAAATAAACAACATTCATAGAACTATAGTTAAGACAACAGTAGAAGCAAATACCCCTAGTCTAAATCGATTTATCATCTTTTTTAATAAAATAGCATCTTTCTTGCTGAAAATCAAGTAATTAATTTTAAAAAAGAGCTACTCTGTTTTTAGATGCCGCGAAGAAGTGTTTATCTTTAAGACAAATTATGCTCAGGTTTATTCTATTATTTGTTTTCTTTATTTCCAGAGATTTTTACGGTCAATCTATGTTAGCTTATTTTAAAAAGCTTCCACCTGAGTGCACTCCATATTTAAATAAACAAGAACGAAAAATTCTTCTGAAGAATGGCGCATATACAATCCCAAGCGGCAATTCAACAGACACCGAACAGTACACGCTTGATACAACCACCGTTGAAGACTACCTTCGGTACGAATACGCCTTTACAACCTGGCAAAGGGCCTTTTTTGTTTTTGAGCTCAGGAAATTCACAAAGAAAAACGGAAAGAGCTTCCTCGTTTATTCAAAGTATGGCGGACTGCCCGCTTCATACATGCAATACGAGTTAAGAATTTTGCAACTCGGAAAAAAGAAACAACTCACAGAAAATTATCCACAGAACCTTTTACCGGAAGAGATTCCGCTAACTGAATTTCTGAAAAAAGAAACGCCGGACTCTTTAAGATCAAAAATAGAGCAAGCAGTAAACCGATGTTATGACCTTGACGGAGAAAAAAATAAAATCGCTTATGGCATCTATACACAATACGACACTGAACAAATTGCACCCTGGCTGACTGGAACTCTATTTATATTTAGGTGGAATGGAGAATCTTTTGACAGCGTTTTAACGAGTGAATAATAAGTATGTTCTCAGAATTTAAAAATAATGGTTTTTGGGTCCCGGTTGCATTGCTGGTTTCTTTTGGATTAACAATCGGGCTGGCAGTGCTTGTTAGCCTTGTGCTTGGCGATAAGTTTGTTGAGTTCTCTGCTACTTTTTCAATTGCAGTGGTACTCACCGGCTGCGGTTATTATTTTAAGTACCTCGACGACGACCATATCATCGACGACAAAGGCATAAAACACTATATGGAATTCGACAACCAGTTTCTTTACATCTCTATGAAAGCCTGGATTTACATTTGTTGGATAATAGCAGGCTTTGCTGCATTCGGTGCAGTTGTAAACTTTATTCAGGCTGTGATGAAATAAACTATTTTCAAACGCCAACTTTTATTGTAATTTGTAAAAACAAAGCATCAGCCATCTTCGCTAAACATTTGAGGTATTTTCTTTTTCAACAATAAACAAAACTATTCTTCGTTCTTGGAATAAATCTTCCAAACCCAATGAATTTTTTTCCACTCCTTACGGCGCTGACCCTGCTTTTAAAATTTGATGGTGAAACCCAGTCATTTTATAATGGTAGCTTTGAGAACACTACTGCTACTGCCTGCACAAAAACGCTTTCCAACAATCAGTTCAACGGTAAACTAACACACGTTACCGCTTTTGGTAATTTTTACAATGGCATTAACAAGCCTTTGGGCAAAACAAGTCTGCACGATAGCGACTGTTGCGTCATACCTCAACATGGCAACTGGTGCATTGGTCTACGAGCTTCATTCAACCCCAGCTTCGACGCTGTTGCTCTGGAGCTAACTACACCTTTAGATTCAGGACAACTTTATTACATCTCATTTTATGTATATGGAAACTTGAGCTTTCGAAATTTTATGCTGAACGTAGATGTCGGCGAATCCCTCGTCGATACTAATTTCGGAACTCAGATTCATACCGTAACGCCAGATCTACTCATTTGGAAAAACGTGAGCTTTGCATTTACAGCCAGTCAGTTCTCAAACTACATTACCCTAAAAACAACTTCGGGTTATGGCTCCTGGCACCAGGTTGACAATTTTGTGATCTCCCGCCTACCCATTCTGCTTAGTGTTGAGGAACAATTCGCTTCTAACACGATAAGTTTTTATCCAAATCCTGCCAGCGATTTTATGACTCTTCGCTTTGCAAATGCTCCCACCGAAACACATTTAGAAATAATCAACGAACTGGGTGAGGTTGCCTTTCAGAAACAGGAATTTCTTTCGAGAGAAACCAGCATTGATCTTAAGGATTTTCCTGCCGGCGTTTACTGCCTGCGAATGATGAATTCCAATAAAAGCATTTACAAAAAAATAATTATTGAAAGGTAAATACTGTTCGGATTTCATTTTATAAAAAAGTACCTTCGTAATTCAAGACTTAAAAATGGATTTACCTCACGATTCAACAACTTCTTCTGACACTGAAATTATAACCACACGCATCTTCGATTTTCATCAGGATCTCGTCTTCAAAGCCTGGACAGATCCGCAGCATCTTAAGAACTGGTGGAGACCAAAAGGCTTCACAAACACATTTCATGAATTTGATCTGCGACCCGGCGGTAAATGGCTTTTCACTATGCATAGTCCGGATAAAGGAAACCACGAAAACGCGTGTGAGTTCACACAAATAGTAGAACCCGAACTCATCATGTGGAAACGCCTTACAGCTCCGTTTTTTCAGGTAATAGCAACTTTTAGCGAGCGACCGGGACATAAAACCGAACTGACTTTTAAAATGCTATTTGACTCCCCAAAAGAGTGCGACAAAATACGGTCGCTTGCAACCACTGCAAATGAAGAGAGTTTTGATAGGTTGGAGGAAGAACTTCGTCAGATGAATTTCTAATTCAAAAAAACATGAACTGTTCAAAAAAACAGATTGCTACAACAGGAAGAGTTGTTTCAAAAAAACAGATCAGGCAGCAATCCTCTCTAAATAGTGTTTGGCCGAAAACTCCATTTTCGTCGTTGTGTCAAAAAAAATCGCCGGAACACAGTATATTTGCGTTATCATCTTTTACTAAAATCAACACAACATGCCTTTTTCCGCGCTCGGTTTACCTCCATCCTTAATAAAGGCTTTAGCCGATCAGAAATACACGGAGCCCTATCCCATTCAAAAGGAAGCTATTCCTGCTATTTTAAAAAGAAAAGATGTATTGGGAATTGCGCAAACAGGTTCTGGTAAAACAGCATCTTATGTCTTGCCCATCCTGCAAAATATGCAGGGAAACACCGCTTCTAAAAACAGGCATGTAAGAGTATTAGTACTGGTGCCTACGCGTGAATTGGCTGCACAGGTTCGCGAAGTGTTTCAGATCTTCGGACTTAACCTGCCACAAAAAATAAAATCACTCGCCGTATTCGGTGGTGTTTCCATCAATCCACAAATGATGGCGCTGCAAGGCGTAAATGTATTAGTTGCTACACCCGGTCGTTTATTAGAGCTCGTAGAAAGTAACGCCGTTCATTTGTCCGACATTGATACGTTAGTGCTCGACGAAGCAGATAAAATGCTGAACCTGGGCTTTAAAGAAGAAATGCAGAAGATCTTTTCCCTGCTTCCTAAAAAGAGACAGAACCTCTTGTTCTCAGCTACTTTGAGTGAAGACCTCGAAGGACTGAAACAGCTGGTTTTACGCGATCCTGTAGTTATTAAGATTGAAGAAGAAACCAATAACATCGATCTGATTACGCAGCTGGGTTATTTTGTGACCGAAGAAAAAAAAGGTCCGCTCTTACGTTACCTCATCAAACATAACGCTTTAAAACAGGTTTTGGTGTTTACTTCTTCTATTTATAAAGCAGATAACGTTGCCGATAAACTCCGAAAAAATGGCATCGACGCAACAGCCATGCACGGAAAAAAAAGTCAGGAAGCGCGCACCGAAGCCTTGAGTCGTTTTAAAAAAGGCGCATTGCGCGTGTTGGTGACAACCGATCTTTTATCACGTGGTATTGATATTAAATTTTTACCGCATGTGATCAATTACGAATTACCCCGCTCGCCAAAAGATTATATTCATCGCATAGGAAGAACAGGTCGTGCCGAATCACCGGGAGACGCCATTTCTTTTGTCACTGCTGAAGACACACACCATTTCAAAATCATCCAGAAAAAAATGGGCAAATGGGTGACAATGATTGATAGCGAAGGATTAGATTTGCAGGGCATTTAAAACAACTATTTCTTAACAAAAGCAATAATACCGGTCGGCCTTCCATGGGGTTTATGAGATCGACAAAAAACATTTATTTTACTGATGGCGAAAATTTTCAAGAGCCTTGCGATTCTCACGAAAGATGGGTTTGTGGATCTTATTAGAGTTACAGGGCTGAACATATAGATGGCATGCGTGTGCAGCAATACTATACCTCATTTGAAATAAAAAACAATGACAAAGGTCTGTACGAAGCGTATTTTCAAATATACTATCCTGAAGATTATTCCGCAGAGGCTTTGGCATGGATGAAAAAACAAACCGAAGAGCTAGGTAAGCAGCAAAGCCAAGAGAGCATAAGCATAAAGGTTAGTGATAACAACAGAGTAAGGTATCCAAGACTAAAACACCTGTAAAATCACTTCTGTATACAATAAGCTACAAGTATTTTTAGGAATAACATCTTGTTGATTTTTAAAAAACCGCGAATTACACTATCCTAGTTCTTACGCATATTATTCACTTTTGAAATCCGGAGCTCCAGCTGATCATTCATCAGTAATCGACATTACTTGTGCAACTGTGGTGATTCATGTGCGAAGGTTGACGCGAATTTCGCCAATTACATAGATCCAGATCAAACTTTGTCCCAATTCAAATCAGTGAAGTTAATGCGGTAGGCGTAAAATTTAGTAGTAAAAAAACTGCGTTATCTGTGAAATCTGTGTCACTTGGGCAACTCGGTTGATCCTCGTACGAAGGTTGACGCGAATTCCGCCAATTCCATAGATCCAAATCAAACTCCGTCCCAATTCAAATCAGTGAAATTAATGCGGTAGGCGTAAAATTTAGCAGTAAAAAAAACTCCGCTAATCTGTAATTAGCGTAATGAGAATTTTTAGTTTACCATCCATCCGATTTTTACGATTTCTCTTGTTTTATTCATTTTTAATTTGATACCTTTATGATATCAATTTAATATCATACTTATGAACGAAGAAAAAATTTTAAAGCCAGCTTCCGGATACGGAATTGCTTTGCTTTGTGTAGCCTTGCTTGCAGGCGCGATCGTTGCCTTTTCAATGAATCTGGTTGTTGTTGCCGCTCCTTTTTTATTAGTGTTTGCTTTTCTTATGAAGGGTTTTTTAATTCTTAATCCTAATGAAGCAACCGTACTTGTGTTATTCGGAACGTACAAGGGCACAGTTAAAAACAGTGGCTTTCACTGGATTAATCCCTTTTATATAAGAAGCACCATTTCTTTAAGAGCGCGTAATCTTAACGGACAATCTTTAAAAGTAAACGACAAAATCGGCAATCCTGTTGAGATTGCTGCAGTTATTGTGTGGCAGGTAAAAGACACTGCTAAAGCAAGTTTTGAAGTGGACGACTACACAAAGTATGTTCACATTCAAAGCGAAGCGGCGGTTAGACATTTGGCAGGTTCTTGTCCGTACGATAATTTTGAGGAAGAAAATGCAGAGATCACCTTGCGTGGCGGTGCCGAAGCCGTAAACAAATTATTAGAAGCTGAATTAAATGAGCGTCTTGCCTATGCCGGAATAAAAGTAATGGAAGCACGTATCAGTCACCTTGCTTATGCGCAGGAAATTGCGGGTGCCATGTTACGCAGGCAACAGGCCACAGCAGTAGTAGCAGCAAGACGACAAATAGTAGAAGGTGCTGTAGGCATGGTTGAAATGGCCCTTGCAAAACTTTCTGAAAGAGAAATTGTACACCTCGACGAAGAACGCAAAGCCGCCATGGTAAGCAATTTACTTGTAGTTTTATGTGGAGATAAAGAAGTAAGTCCGATCGTAAATACAGGAACCTTGCACCACTAAAACCTACCTCTCATTTAAACCACAACCTATCCCGAAACTTGTTCGGGGCAGGTTGTGGTTAATCTTTGCAAAGCGCAATTCTAATGGCCGACAAAAAAGCATTCATACTCCGAATAAACCCCGAAACACTCAAAGAGCTGCAGAAATGGGCCGATGACGAATTTAGAAGCATTAACGGGCAGATAGAATATGTGCTTCAAAAAGCATTGCTGGAAAATGGCAAAAGCAAATCAAAAAAAACTGAGCCCAAGAAAAAGGAATAGTCAAATTCCACTTACATTTTCCAAAGACCAGAGAAACTCATGTGCACTTCAACATTGCATTGTCAAAGAATCTAAAATCCAACTCTTCTTTTGACTTTGTTTTTCAGCGGTTCCTGAACTAAAACTGAACCCTATACTGTTTTCTGCTCACATGCAGTTCGTCACTTAAATTACGTCATTCATCACATTGTTCGAGACTCTGTGTCAGATATCACTAATTTTGTTTTTGAAAATTTTACTTTGCTATACAAAAAAAATAAATACCATTTGAATAAAAAAAACAGGAAAAATCCCCTCCCTAAAATTGACATCTGTCCTTATTTAAAAATAATATTAAGCCTACCTTTGAAACAGTTCTGATAATCCCACCCGCAAAATGACCTTTAAAAAATATAAATCACTTTTTCTATTAACCCTTCTGTCCTTCTTCTTTTTTGGTTTCAGTTTAAAGACCAGGATGTTGAGTACAGATGATATTTTACTTAGATCGAGGCTTGCTATTTCAACGGTTAGAAACTTAAATTACGATTGTAGCTTCGTTCAAAAATTTGCCGGCGGTAACGATACGCTAAAAACTAAGGCTACTATTTACATGGATTTAAAATCCAGAGATACTTTGTTAGGCTGCGATATGAAAATGACCAGTCAGTTTACTTTTTATTCTATTGGACTTAAAACAGAATTATTTTACAATGGCAAAAAGAATATTTCTCTGAATCATACAAAGAAAAAAGCTACGATCGATACCATAGGCGCAAGAGGAAGTGGAAAACCAACGGTGAATCTAATAAAGCAGAATTTTCCCACCGCAGACCTTATAAACCACTATACTGAAAAAAAACCTTATGAACCCTTTTTTAAAAAATTTACGAAAATTACCCATCTCAGTGATGAAAAAGTAGGCGTTTACACCTGTTATAAACTCGAAATTCTGTCAATGGAAGCTGGTAAGAAAAAGGTTGTTCAGCTTTTTATTGATAAAGAAACATTTTTGCCGGTAAGACGTATAGATGCGATCAACATTAACAATAAAATTCAATACTCTGATTTTACCCTTTCGGCAATAAAAACCAATAATCCATTTATAAAAAGTCTTATGAGTGCACCTTCAATCCCGAAAGATTACGAGGTAGATTATTTCCGGTTAGATAGGTACTGATCCATTCCTTTGGCCGCAGATCCGCTAGCTATCGGATTCGTGGATTTCACTGGCAACATTATTTTTTTCAAAATATATTAATCCGCGTAATCTGCGGCTAATTCAAAACCAAATAGTCGTTCCTTGTTCTTCTTAAAAAAGATCTGTGTAATCTGTGTAATCTGCGGCTAACCCCTACCACCGTTAAGCCTTAACGTCCGGCTAACTTTGAGGATAAACATTCATCCAGATCACCCTGGCCAACCGGTAATTCCACATGGCGCATAACAGTATAGCAGCAATCGTTACCATGGCAAGATTTATTCCAGACAATCCATAAATCAATTGTCTCGCCAACAAAAATGCGATAAGACCTTCTATCGCTGCCAGACCATAACTTACATACATGGCTCCTAAGAAAAAGCCTGGTTCGCGATCGAAACGATAACCACAATTCTCGCAGACCTCTTTCATTTGAGGAATCCCTAACAAGGGATACTTCGTTTTGTGAAACACGCTGGTCTTGCCACAATTTGGACATTTTAGCGTTAAAATCTGACCTGCTTTTTTAATTTTAGATACGTTTTCCATAACCGGATAAGTTACTTTACTACCTCAAAAACGATGCCACTCGCACCCTGCCAATAGCTTCACTGCTAATACTCCTTTCAAATCTACTTAGTTTCCCCTGTCTTACAAACTTCAAGAGACGCTGGAAACCACTACTAAAATGAAAACCCAGGTTGCTTCCATGTATGTATTTGGAAGAGCACAAAAACCCCATTTAGGGTAGTTTATTATGTCACTAACTTGAGGCCAACCCTGTTTGCTGAATTCTTAGTAGTCGGGGCCCAGTTTCCTTCCGCAATTAAAAAATAGCACTTAACTTCGCCGCATGAATTTTTGGGCAAGATTAAAATTTTACGGGGTTGGTTTTGGTATAGGGTTACTCATGGTTTTCGCTATTTTTGGAAACCGAAGCTGCACAACCCCTAACGAAATAAAAATGGAGCAACTAGTCTTTCAATACATGGAACTTTCTGAAAAAGCGCAATGCAAATTAAAATGCCTTCGTAAGAATCAGGCGCTTCTGAAAATTGAACTGCGCCATTTTGAAATCAACTACGACCTCAGTGATGTACACAAGGATCCCTGCGGCGAATATTTTATTCAGCCTAAAGAAGGATTCGATTCCCTTTACAACTACAAATTGATCATGTATGATTGCGACACCATTACGCGCATCAACGATATCAGCATAACCAACACACTCAGCTGCAAGTGTCAATAGCCCCACTCTATACTCCCGATTTTTTCATGCGCGAAGCCTTAAAAGAAGCGCAAAAAGCTTATGCCGCCGATGAAGTGCCAGTTGGCGCCGTAATTGTTGCTGAAAACAGGATTATTGCACGGGCACACAATCTCACCGAACGTCTGCACGATGTAACCGCCCATGCCGAAATGCAGGCCATTACCTCCGCAGCGCACGCTTTGGGTGGAAAATACCTTATCGACTGCACACTTTATGTGACCCTTGAGCCTTGCGTGATGTGCGCCGGAGCGCTTGCCTGGAGCCAGATAAGTGGTATCGTCTTCGGGGCTTCCGATTTTAAAAAAGGTTTTACCCTACTTGAGAAAAACATACTTCATCCCAAAACAGAAGTTGTTAAAGGCGTGTTGGCAGAAGAGTGTGAAAAGATTCTCAAAGATTTTTTCATTCAAAAACGCAAATAATTGCTTTTGGTATAATTTTTGAATAAATTTAGAGTATGAAGAGGCTGAAACTTGTTTCTTTTATAAACTAAAGATCACTCTAAAAAAACCAACACCATGCAATTCTTAAAAACACTTTCTTTATCCCTGTTACTTGCCGTTGCAGTTAACAGAACACCCGTTTTTGCCCAGGTAAATGGACAAGTAAATGCCACTGCGGCAAAATACTCTGAAACTCCTGTTAAAACGGTCATAGTTAAAAACCCTATGGCGAATGATCCGGCAACCTATTTTGCAACGGGCACTGTATTTTCCTTTGAAATCTTTAAACCGGGAGATATTGCCAAAATTACAAGTGCGATAAAAAAACAAGCCGGAGTTGAATCCTGCACTCTTGGAAATGTAACAGGAGACTATTATCAGGTAAATATTGTGCTTAAGGCAACTAAAAACAAAATGTGGTTCAGCGAAGTGTTTAAAAAAGCAGGTTTGAACACCATCAAAATCAATAATAATCCAATTGTGGAAGTCGCGAAAATGTAATTCTTAAACTCTTTATTTGAAGCAGGTTTTACCGGTTTTTTTTTTGCTCTCTAGAATTTTATCGGAAATTATCGTAGTCAAAAAAACGTATTTCCCCTCCTATTTGCACTTTAATATTGTTAATTTTGCGCATGATTAACGCGCAGACCTTATTGTTTGATTCCGTTCAAAAAGCATTGCTTGAACTCTATACTTTACAAACAGAAAACATCCTATTTCAAAAAACAAGAAAAGAGTTTGAAGGCGATTTTACTTTGGTAACTTTTGCCTATACAAAGGAAACGAAAAAATCGCCGGAGCAATTGGGACAAGAGATCGGAGAATTCCTTGTGAAAAATAATTCAAGTATTTCCGCCTTCAATGTTGTAAAAGGCTTTTTGAATATTTCTCTCAGCACTCCTTTTTGGGTAGATTATTTTAATTCGGTTAAACAAACATCTACTATTGGGTTTAAAAAAGAGAACAGCAGCGGTAGAACCGTTATGTTGGAATATTCTTCACCCAATACCAATAAGCCCCTGCACCTGGGACATGTACGGAATAATCTCTTAGGTTATTCTGTTGCCAGCATCCTTAAGGCAAATGGACACAAGGTTATTAAAACAAACATCATTAACGACCGCGGCATTCATATTTGCAAAAGTATGTTGGCCTGGCAAAAATTTGGCAACGGCGAAACACCTGACAGCACAGGGATGAAAGGCGATCACCTTGTTGGTAAATATTATGTGGAGTTTGACAAAGCTAATAAAGCAGTAATTGCCAGACTGATTCAGGAAGGGATGCCGAAGGAAGAAGCAGAAAAAAAATCTCCACTCATGGGCGAAGCTCAGGAAATGTTGCTCAAATGGGAAGCTGGCGATAAAGAAGTGGTGGATCTTTGGAAAACCATGAACGCCTGGGTTTACAAAGGCTTTGATGAAACCTACAAACTTCTGGGCGTTGATTTCGACGTGCTTTATTACGAAAGCAACACTTATCTTTTAGGAAAAGAAATTGTACAGGAAGGTCTTGCCAAAAATATTTTTTATAAAAAGGAAAACGGCAGTGTTGCCATCGATCTTACAAAAGATGGTCTCGACGAAAAAATCGTATTGAGGGGAGATGGCACCAGCATTTATATTACACAAGATCTTGGCACTGCCATCGAGCGCTTCAAAACATATCCCGATCTTAAACAGCTTATTTATACAGTAGGAAACGAACAAGATTTTCATTTCAAAACACTTTTTAAGATCCTTGAAAAGCTCGGTTACGACTGGGCTAAGGAATGTTACCATTTAAGCTACGGTATGGTAGAGCTTCCTGAAGGAAAAATGAAAAGCCGTGAAGGCACCGTTGTGGATGCCGACGAGCTGCTCCAGGAAATGTATAATACAGCAGAATCCTCCACAAAAGAAAGAGGCAAAGTAGAAGGCTTTTCAGAAGCTGAACTTACCGCGCTTTACCGCACAATCAGTCTGGGAGCCTTAAAGTATTTTATTCTGAAAGTAGATCCTAAAAAGAAAATGCTTTTTGATCCTAAAGAAAGTATTGATTTAAACGGTCATACCGGACCTTTTATCCAGTACACTTATGCCAGGATCAAATCTATATTCCGCAAAACAGAAATTGATTTTAAATCTGCGAACGGCTCACTTCAGATGAATCACCTTGAAAAGGAGCTGGTCAAAAGCATTTACGATTTCGACGGCGTGGTAACAGAAGCGGGAAAAACTTATAGCCCTGCTCTGGTCGCCAACTACGTTTACGAATTCACAAAGCTATTCAATCGTTTTTATCACGAGTGCCCTATTTTAAAAGAAGAAGACGAGAACATAAAAAAATTCCGGCTTCAACTCGCGCAGCTTTGTGGCTATGTGCTTTCCAACGCCATGAACTTACTCGGAATAGAAGTTCCGGAGCGAATGTAGTTTTAAGTTCGATCTAAGCACAATGTCAGTTCGAGCAGGATAAACATCCAGTGGATGTTTATCCTGCTTGTGTGACAGATTTGAGGATAGTCAAGTTGAATGCCCATTAGAGTCGAATGGCAGTTCGAGCGTCAAAATGTCGAACCAAGCTTTACGAAGATATGTTAAAAATAGTTCGGCTAAAAGAAATATTTGATTGATGAGAACAGCCACCGTAAAAAGATACGTATTTCACGTAAAAAGCCTTCAAAATATTAATCTTAATTATTTAATAACTAGGCCAAAATAGATAAAATGCAATAAACTGGTGTATCCCATGGCCCGATACAAATACTATAATAACGAAACGCGGAAGTTACAGGCCAAGAGAGCAACTATAAAGCAAATCATCTGACATTAAAAAACACTCTCGGATGAACCAAAATTATCTGAAAGAAATAATAGGCGATGAGACAATTGTTCTGCTCGGTACCGCTGTAATTAATTTTAAACGCCTCATCAAACTGAGGTCTCGATAAGCTGAAAATCTGGCTGACATGAATTGGGCTCACTTCAGAAGTTTACTTTTTTATACAGCAGGCTATTAAACAAGCTACGATCACACATTTCATTGCATTACATTCAATGGCACTTCATTTTTATTATTTCTGAAATACTCAGATATATTCATAACTTTTTCTATTGAAAATAGGGAACGAATGTTTAATGTTCTAAGTTTATATATAGAAACCAATTC